>Ga0207422_1000422_pt1 | contig 137873 bp, 124 predicted proteins | sample MarCyaLeptolynsp_FD_187757 | JGI IMG/M metagenome (GOLD analysis project Ga0207422, IMG submission 187757) | Marine cyanobacterial communities from Panama - species 1 Leptolyngbya sp. (SPAdes) | ecosystem: Environmental > Aquatic > Marine > Unclassified | place: Panama: Panama City | collected...
CTCGCTCCGGGATTTCGTCATTCTCTTCTATCGGAGATGTATCTGGCGGTGTCGAGCGCTTAAAGCGGGACCTGGATGACGGAAGCTGGACGGCGCGATACGGGCATCTTTTGCAACTTGATGAGCTGGACTGCGATTATCGATTGGTGGTCGGCCGATAGAACTCGCAACTAAGTTTTGAGGGATGGATTTTACATTCGCGGTGTTAGCGCACTTCAGAACAGCAGATTAAAACTGCTGAGCGAGCAAAAGCATGGGTAATCGGGCGGACTGTTAGCCAGTCGAGCTCCTGGTAGGTTCGCAGCATTGGGCTGCGGACATGAAGGAGAATACGATAAACGTGTTTATTGGATTGGATGTCTCACTGCGGTCAGTGGCGATGTGCGTGCTTAGTGCCGAAGGTGATTTGATCGAAGAGACCAACCTGGATTGCGAGGTCAAGGCGATCTCCGATCATGCTCGGTCCAAAGGCTATTCAGTCGAACGGATTGGTTTTGAAGCTGGCACGATGAACCAGGCTTTGTTCCATGGTTTAACAGCCGAAGGCTTTGACGTGGTCTGCATGGAATCCCGCCAAGTCTCAGCAGCCATGTCTGCTATGCGGAACGAAGCAGGCAATCAATGATCCAGTGGATCATTGATCTGCGAACAACAAGACGGATGCACGCGGCATCGCCCAGATTCTCCGGGCCGGCTGGTACAACCCCGTTCATATGAAGAGCCGCGAGAGCCACCAGGTCAAAGCGCTGTTGGCGGCTCGCAAAGCCATCCTCAACCGCAGCATCGATTTAGAGAATGAGATCCGAGGGTTGTTCAAAGCGTTTGGGATCAGACTGCCATCTCGCCTCAGCCGACTTCGGTTCGATGAGAAAGTCCGGCCGATCATCGAGGCCGATGATACGCTCGCCTTTGCGCTCCTGCCCATGCTGGATGTCCGGGGCGAACTCTATGATGCCTATCGCTTGATGGAGAGTCGCGTCAGAGCGGTGTCGCGCAAGGACCCGGTTTGCAAACTTCTGATGACTGCACCTGGCGTTGGTCCGATCACAGCTCTCTCGTTCAAAGCAGCCGTCGATGACCCAACGCGCTTCAGGTCGTCCAGACTGGTTGGAGCCCACTTCGGTCTGACACCGAGACGCTTCCAGTCAGGAGAGATGGATAATACGGGCCGCATCTCTCGGGCCGGCGACAGGGACGTCCGCGCGACGCTCTACATCGCAGCCAACTCGCTTCTGATCGTGTCGGGTCGACCATCGTCGTTGAAGACCTGGGGCCTGAAGCTGATCCGAACCAAAGGCGTCCGGCGTGCCCGCATCGCTGTCGCGCGTAAGCTTGCTGTGATCCTGCACCGGATGTGGATCACCAATACGCCATTCCAGACGGAGGGCCCCCGCATGATCTAAACCACCAGAACACCCGGTTCGTCCTGGTCTGGACGAAGTGTGTGGATGACGCCGTTCATGTCTCCTGCGCTCGAAGACGAAGCGCGCGCAAAAGCAAGGCGCTCCACAACACAAGATCACACACATGCATGCAGCGGCGCCAATGCGATGCGCCAACCAGACTGCGAAGAGAAGCGTGACCCAGACTTGGCGGAGAGCCGAATCAAAGACGAAAATATGGAGCTTGACCCGAAAGCCCGATTAGAGAAGCAGACATAAGCTAAGAGACGAACTTCGATCCGATCAGCCTTTCAAGATGAAATTCAAACACAGCGATTTAGCTCGCGTTGCCAACTAGTTGCCAGAAACGTCTACGTAGCCAAGGTGAAACTGGGTTGAGCACGACCTTGGCAAGGTCACTCCAGACTCTAAGCATCTGAGTTTACAGGATATTTGGAGGAGGTAGTGGCAACTATCGGAGGATAACGGAGCCTATAACCAAGTACCCTCGTTGCCAGTACGTTGCCAGACCGCGAAAGATCACCGTGCCGTGTTTGTTTTCCATTGTCTGCTTTCGGCGTCAAAGCAGACATTAGCTCAGCGGCTTAAAACGCCCTAAAAAGGACTCTCACATAATCGGCGGTGAGCTAAAAGCCTCAGTCGATTTCAAGCATCACTCTGCGGGCGTGTTTTTTTGCAAATTCAGTTTTCTCATCTTGTAGAAGAAGTAGATTGCACCAGCAGAGAACAGGACGAATGCCAATGACACGGCAAATTGTTGAATATACAAAACACCCGGGTTTGTTTTAGCCGAAGGGTGCCATCCCAATGTTCCTCCTTTGGCGACTGAATCCATGATTTCGATGGCCAGCCCATAAATCGCTTGCGCATGATTGTGCATCGCAATGACCTGAAGGATCATGGACGCGACAAACAGGACTGTGATTCCTGCCGCCAGAAGTTTGCTTAGTCGATGAGAGAACAGCACGGCGACGATCAGATAAGCTGACACGATCGACAGAGAATTCATGACAACTTGCTGCATATTGATCGTGGCTTCGCCAACGAGGTAGGCCAGCTCGTACTCTGTCATTTCAGCCTCCAAAAGCTAACTATCCAAACTGTACCCTGCGCGACCGCCTGTTCTTGCTGGCTGATCGGAGAAGTTAGGTCAACTTCTCGTAGTTTTCTTTCTCGGCTGAGTAGTCCCAGTTTCTCTAACAAACTTCACGTATCGCCAAACAGCCGCGGAGCCGCCGATTGAGGGGCTATCATCTGCCGTCACGCGTACCAAAAACCCGTCAAACGGATTTGCGAATTTAATAATTATGGTCAAGACTAGCTCTCAAACAATGCATGAGGATTGGGGAAATTCAAATGCGAGAATTCAAAGATGTAATCACGACCAGAGAAGCATTTCGCGAAATCATGGGCGAACCAAGTGAATTAGTCACCCGCAAAACGTTGACGGCGCTCGATAAGCATTGCGCGACGTTCATCAACAGATCTCCCTTTGCGTTGATTTGCTCCGTGGACGACCGAGGTGACATGGACATTTCTCCGAAAGGTGACCCAGCAGGGTTCGTAAAAATTCTCGATAACGAAACGCTGGCGATTCCAGACAGACTCGGCAATCGGCGCGCTGATACAATTGAAAACTTGTTGCTGAACCCAAGAGTTGGTTTGATTTTCTTGATCCCAGGTAAGACTGAGACTCTCAGAGTATCGGGGTCGGCTCGGATTGTTAGAGACGAGTCTCTTCGGGCATCGATGGCGGTTCAGGGAAAGAACCCCGACCTTGTAATTGTGGTGGATGTGGAAGAGGCATTCTTTCACTGCTCGAAATGCATGATCCGATCCAAACTTTGGGAAGTTGATCATTGGCCCGACCTCGAGGGGTTACCGCGTCTAGCTGAAACTATGGTGGATGCCGGTAAATTGGAAATTTCAGAAAGCCAAATGCACGACATCGTTTTGAATGATGAGAAAACGCGGCTGTATTGACGTAGGCTAACTCGATTGCAGCAAAGCGAAGATGGTCCATGTCGCTCGCTAAGCGGCGGCTCTCGGTCTTCTCTGAGCGTCTTATGATCGCCCCACAACGGTATCTCCTCGGATATAGTGTATCTCAACTAAGGTGTCTGATTTCCGCAGTGCATGCGCACGGGATCGATAAGTGAGGCGATCTGGCATGATCGCAGCACATCGTCTATTCAGTGACAATGAAGCCAGCTCGCCGCGTCATTTTTGTTGTTTTCGAAGACTTCCAGCTTCTGGACATGTCAGGACCAGCTGCTGTCTTTCACGCAACGTCCGATTTCATTGATGGACGACCTTATGAGGTCGTCGTTGCATCTTCTAACAATGGACCTGTTCGCAGTTCATGCGGCGCGGTAATTGTAACCGACGCTTTGACGAAGATTTCCGTAGGAGCAAACGATACCATCCTCGCGGTTGGAGGAACGGAAGCCGGTCTTAGAAATGCGATTGCCGAGGGAGACATTCCGACTTGGTTGCAAAGATCGGCCTTTAAAGCGGAGCGAGTTGGTTCGGTTTGTGTGGGAGCGTTTCTTATCGGAGCCGCCGGTTTGCTAGATGGCAGGCGTGTATGTTCCCATTGGCGATCGTGTGACCTGCTCGCAGAAACATTTCCCAATGCTTTGGTTGACGCCAACGCGCTTTATGCCCGCGACGGCACGTTGTGGTCGTCCGCCGGGGTGAGTTCGGGTATCGACATGGCGCTGGCGATAATCGAAGCGGATCAAGGGCCGGATTTGAAGGCCCGCGTGGCGCGCGGTCTCGTGGTTTACGCACACCGCCCGGGCCTGCAATCCCAATTCAGCGAAGTCCTTGAAGCCCAGTCGCGGCGCGATGGTCGGTTCTCTGATCTATTGGACTGGATTGGCCTCAACCTGCACATGCCTATGCGCGCCGAGGATCTCGCGGATCGCGCAGGCATGTCGCATCGGAGTTTCCTTCGCCACTTTAAACAAAGTATCGGTGTGACCCCGGCGCGATACATCGAACAATTACGGCTCGCTCGGGCCAAGGAATTGCTGGAAAATGGAGCCGCTGTAAAATCGGTTCCGGGGTATATAGGCTACCGTTCCGAGGCGGCATTCCGGACCGCGTTCGAGCGACGTTTTGGGCTTGCGCCAAACGAATTCAGAACGCTTCACGGTCGGTAGGCACTGACGCGAATTGTTGATTGTGAGTTTTCTTGGTGCTGCTTCTCTGCAGCATCATTCACTTGTTGTCGTCCTATCGAGATGAGCGGTACCGTTCGATGCAAATCTTAGAAACAGATACCCGGCGAGTCCGAGATCAGCTGCGATGCAGGCAATAATGTACCAATCCGGAACGTAATTGACATGTCCAAAATGGGCTGCGTCCCAAACAGCGTGAAGCGCAATCCCAATCGGAAGCAAAATTGGACGTCGCAATGCGGCAATCGCCAGACCTAACCAAATCACCACCCCCATGACTTCCACCCAAAGTCCGGTTTGATCGTCATTCCAACGTAGATGGTTCGCAACATAGATCGCGGGCAAAGCAACGACAAACACGGTCAGAAGAGCGTAAAGACCGCGCTGCGACCAGCGGTCCGAGGTTGGGCTCAAAAGCAGCAATGCGGTTGTTGCAAATCCGATCACGCCCCAGTGACTTGGGTCATCCAGATGAAGAAACGGAACAGCCGGAACAAACATCAAGGCGGTTACAACGGTCGCGGTCAGATAGAGTCGTGGCGCAACCTTCATCGTTCGGAGCCCCGCAATAGTTCAATTGCAGCCTCCAGTCTATCCAGGGAGTACCAGCGTTCGGTGCTGCAAAATGGCCCAGCACATCCCCGCAAAAGGAGTTCGCCGTTGTCCGCTGGCGTGATCGTTCCTCGAAAGGTCCGGCCTGAAACAGGATCAGTCAGACGACCTGCCCATCCCGTTTCTGTTTGGCGCAGCAACGGAGCGATCACGACACCGAAAGAAACCTTGAGATCAGCTTCCCCGTCCCAACCCCAGACCAGTGTGCCGCACGTCATTTCCGGGCTGCTATCGCATTGATCGAACTGAACGACGATGGCCATACCGGGTGAAGCATATGTGCCGTTCAGCGTCTCGCTCCAGGCTGCGCTGGGTATTAGCGAGCCAAGGATCAGAGCAGTCAAAGCCCGTCGCATTCTCATGGTACAAAGTATGGTCATCACGGCACTCTCTGCGTCCGCTCAGCAATCAAGAAAATCGTACCAACCACCGCGAGTGAGGCGAGGTGAAACGCGACTAGGCCATCGAGATAGTTCACGCCTTCCGGCGGGACGGCGAAGGGTGCTGGTACGTCCAGCACCCAAGAACGCAGCACCGTGTAAAGCACAATCTGAGATATTGCGGCGATACCGAACGCGACAATCCAGAACCGGCGCGCAAAGACGACACCGGCAACAACAGCAAGATCCAGTATCAAATAGACAACGTCCAGCACCTGCCACTTCAATGGCGCGGACGGCCAATCGAAGCCGGAAAGTCCGACCATGTTGGCGACGTGAACGTACGCTCCGTAGGCATACGCCGCCGCGATGCCGTAGCTTACAATACGCAATTTATTGTCCATTCTTCCCTTCCTCGTCGTCGCGTGGACCGAGCACGTCGCTTGTATTAGGCGAAGCCTTCATGAGGGAAATGACGAAAACCGACTGAATCCTGCCAATCCAGCGAGGCGGCGAATTTAGGATACTGGATCGCCAACGTCGATTTTGACGAAAAGAGGAGACGTTATCTCAGCGGCTTTAAATCGCCCCAGAACAGCCGCTCGTAATGTCTTCTTAGGGTCAGGAGGAGACATAGGTTGCGAACAGTTTCTGTTTTTCGGAACATACGTGTTCATTTCATCTATAAATAGTCTGTTCGAGAGCGTTCTTCTTTGCCAGATTTGCAAAATGATAAAGAATATTTTTAGTCTGGGATGGCTATCCGTTGTTGGCGTTGTGATGGCGGGGTGTGCCAACGGATACATCGCCGGTAGTTCCGCAGATCCTGAACAGCTGCAGTTAACACTTCACGACATCGCTATTCCCGTTGTTACAGAGTTATCGGAAACCCAATGTCGATCGGACGTGGCTCAATCCAACAGCTCAAGCAGAGAGGTTGTTTGCCTCAAAGCGCCGGACAATCTGTCAGCCGAAGCCTTCGATAAAGCCGCACTGCGACAAATCGAACTGATCGACAACGTCCTGGGAGCACAGCGAGACGAGATGAAGGGCTCGACAGGTTGGAGTATCGGGTGTGGAAGAATTTTCTTTCTGGCGCTGGTGCCGGAAGAGCTGGAGGAGTTTGAGCCTGATTTAACCGACATTCCCGAAGGCTTGGAGCTCTCTGAGATACTCGAAATGATAAATCAGCAAATGGGCAACCCGGAAATTGCGTTAGAATACGACCAAGAACATTGGTGCGATCCTGATTATCAGGCAGACAGTTCAATCCGACTGACCGACAGCATTTCTATTCAAGCGCCGGCGCAGTCGAGAGTCATTCCAGATTGTCGACCGTATCTAGATAGTGACATCCGGGATGATCTATCAGCTGATTGGGAAGATGCAGACGTTTTTGCGTGTATCAGAACGCAGGAAAGCACGCGCGAACTCTTTCGACTCATCGCAACTCAAATCGAGAGCCATGGATTGGATCGTTTCACCGACGACTATTATGGAGTTTTGCGCTACAAAGCTGACTGTGCTCGAATATCTCTATCGGCATTTCCCCCCATGAATGAGCTACCTTGGAGATCGCCGAGCGTAGCGATAGAGTCTATATCGAATTTCTACTGCAACGGTCCTTCGGGATAATCGAAAAAAACAGACTATCTGGCGGTTCCCGATCACCAATGATTTACCGTCACTCACGCGTGCGCTCCGCTATCCGATAATTCGCACAATATCCGCTTTGACGCCGAAAGCGGACAAAGATGAGGCTCGGCTGGGAATCTCTTCTCGCTCCACCATTCCACTGTTTACCGGTTCTCGTCTAAAAACTCGCTTCTGACATTGGTTGGTATGTTCGCGGCTTCAATCAACGCAATGAGCAGCTTTGAGTCTTCGCTAAGCGCAATCCTCTGGAGCACCAAGGTTGCCGAATTTCCGGGTGCGAGCTTGTAAGTGTCCAAATTGGCGTCGACCACCAAATGCGGTTCATCTGCAAACCACGGCTCGAAGTACCTCAACAATGCCTCAACGCTGGGATACCAAGTGAGGTCTCCGGGCAGGAACGGATCGATGTTCTCGTTGACAATGTACTTCACAGAACCGCCGCAAATTAGTCGCTCCGCATAGCTTCTCAAGAGTATCGCTTTTGGTCAACAAGGCAGCTTGAAGAGCGGATTATCGGTAGCTGCAAAAGTCCGCTTTGACGCCGGGAGAAGTCGTTCGCATTGGGTCAGGATCGGACATAGCGTTGTGACGGCAATTAGTTTATCCCTGAAACAAGATGAAAGTTTTTCGCCATCCTCTTTTCACGATCGCCATGTCGGCGTTTTTGCCACTTTTCTTGGTGGCGGTGATGCTCGCTCACAACGGATTCGGGCGCGGTTGGATCGTACCAGCAACGGTTGGGATGTGGTTTTTGGCGGTCATTAGCTCTATGATTTACCTGGCACACAAATATCCGGAACTCTAAATCACTCGATATGTCTAACGTCCGCTATGACGCCGAGAGCAGACATTAAGTTCGCGACCCTAGGAAGGTTGGGTGCGTTGTGATGACGTCATTCACCGATGGTTCGCTCGGGTATTGAGGCACCAGCTTTGCGATCACGGGTATCCGACCTCCTGCCATAATAAACGATCTTGCTCGGCGTTTAGTTCTTCAGTGGATACCTTTAGTTCTTGGAAATGCAGTGCATACATCGGCATCTGCCATAGTCTGTAAAAGGTGTGAATATCGCTGTCGTCCGCATCCGCGCTCGGAAGTCCTGCATCAATGAGCCGTTTGAGCGTCTCCTGAATTAGGTCGTTTAGAGAACATGCGGGTTGGTTTTCATAATAGTCGACCACCCCCCAAATACTCGCAATGATGCTCACGCCTTCTCGCGTAAAAAATCCGAGTTTACTCATCGATTCAATGAGCTCTAAGATTCCCGTTTTGAAGTGATCGCGGTTCCCGATATCGACTGGGTTACTCCATCGAAGTACACCTTCGGCGGGCGCTTCCACATCGGCGTAGAGCAACGCTTCTCGTTCGTACAAGTTCCAGTTTGGTAGGATATGCTCTCCTACATGACCAATCAGGCTGTGTGATTTGCGTTCTCGGTCTACATACTCGCGCAGCTGGAATAGATCCATGGGCCGCCAGTAGGCTGCTTGAGCGTACATTAGGCGCGCCCCATGATGATAAAACCATCTAACGGAGTTTCCGACCGTTTGGGCAAACTTACTTTTCGGACATCGCAGTAGATCTATTAATATCAGGATTTTGGCGGCTTCTTCGGTCGCATGCCCCAGTAGTATTGCCCGTTCGCGTGGAAATTTTTTGAGTTGTTCAGCCGCGGCGGACAAATTCTGAGCGCTCTGGTAGATTACAGGAAGCCCTTCCGCCAAAAAGTCAGTCACTTCAGACTGAGGCATCTGACAGAGTTGGCGCGCTTGTCCTAGCCCAATCCGAGGAACTTCCGGTTTCGTCGGTACCATGGTTTTTTTCCGCGATTAATTGCCAACAACATCTTTATTGGCAAAGTATAGACGCATTCAATTTCAAAAAGAAAACGGTAGATATGTAATCCATGAGCGATGAGAAAGACTTTGAATTCTTCAGGCTTCGAAAGGAAGGGAAAACCTATCTGAGTAAGGTTTTTCCATCAATGATCGGAACCAAAGAACGCGTCCGGTTCGTAAACATGGTAATTAGCGACACAGATTCTGTCTTGATGGGGGAGCTGGAAGGTGCGCTTTGCCTCCGCGTCGATGGGAACGTTCGAAAAACCCAAGTTGTCGCTCTGATTTCGCAGGACGATAAGCGTGTGCGTAGACTCAGCCTCCAGACTTTCAAGACCCGAAACAATCAAGCGATGGGGCAGCACTTCACCACGACAGAAAAGAATGAGTTCACTTTCCGTCCAGGTGAGTTTGAAAAGTTGCTGCGATTTTTGAAAGCGATTGAGTTTCTGGACATGTCCAATGAAGAACGATTTCAGATTGAAGATATCTCATCTGAATCGGGTCCAAAAGCTATTATTGACGCTTCCGATAAAGGCATTTTGCAGAATCTGAAGAAAATGCGTGGTCAAGAACGCGAAGAACTGTTCGCTTCTCTAAGTGGTTCATTGTCGACCGAAGAGATCAATATTTTGTTGGGGCGGAAGAGTGGCTTACGCGAATTTCGATCACAGATTAGCGCCGGTGTTTGGAACGAAACAGAGTGGCAGGACTTTTTCGAGCGGGAACAGTGGGTGTTTGGATACGGCCTAGATTATAGAATTATGCGCCAATTTGATCGCGAGGCCTCAGTCGGGCAATCCGGGATCGATAACCAAAATCGCCCAGTCGTGGACTTCTTGATGAACTTTACGGAATACTCGGTTCTTGTTGAAATAAAACGACCCGATACGCCGATTTTTAAATCAACCAAGAAAGGGAGAGCGGGTACCTGGGAGTTCTCCGCAGAGTTCGTCTCGGCTATTTCCCAGGTATTGGAACAGCAAGCTGAATGGCAGATTGCGAGTGCGTCAGGCCAGCATTTCGACAAAACAGGGAACCGCAGGCTCGATACTCGAACCAGAAAACCAAAGACCATTTTGGTTATCGGATCAAAAAATGAGTTCGCAAAATCGGGCATAGAACGCGACGAAGAAACCATGTTCGACACGTTTGAACTGTTTCGAAGAGAGTGTAGTTCCGTAGATATCATTACCTTCGATGAACTGCTCGAAAGGGCACAGTATATCGCCCAAAAAGAGAAAAAATGAACTCTCGAGGACAACGGCCCCAACCTACACAGGGTTGTGCTCATAGATTTCTATCGGTTCAGATACGGTACCTGATGAGGCGCCTTCTAATGTCCGGTTTTAGGAAGTTTCAGATGCACTTTCAACAATCGAATTGAAACTTCGATGGTGAAGCCTATGCGATCTTTTTTGTCGCCATGAGAGGCGGTGGTGTCGTCGTGCGGTCGGGTAGTTCGTCGAGTGTAGATCACGCCGGCGCTTCATCGCCAGCCCCGCGTCCGCATGTCCATCCAACTTTTCGATGTCGATCAATATCGGCGTGATGAAGCTGAGTGAAATACCATATCAGGAGATAGGTGCGTATAACGCCGAAGCATCTTCCAGTCTTTGTGGCCAGTTATGAGTGATGTGCGTTCAATCGTGAGACCTGCTTCAAACAACCGGCTCGTCGCTTCATGTCGCAAGTCGTGGAAGACTAAATTCTCGATCTCGCACGCTTTGCATGCGCGCCGAAATGCTGTTCCGACCGAACGAGAATTGTACGGAAAAACGCGCCCTTTCGTTGAAAACGCAATCTCCTTTTGTTCGGCGAGCAACGCCATGGCGTCATAACCAGAGAGATCGGTCAGAGGAACGATTTGATCGTTCCCGTCCTTATTGCGAGGGTCTTTGCGGTCCCTGACCAAAATCGTCCTGCGACGCTTGTCCAGGTCTTTCCAGTTGATACTGCAAATCTCGCTTTGTCTCATGGCCGACGCAATCGCGAATTTTACGATCCTTGTCATCGGCATAGTAAGGCGCTTCCAGCTATCAAAGTAGTCAAACAGCACTTCGAGCTCATCTTCAGAGGGCCTGCGGTTGCGTTCATTGCTCCTCCCAACAATGCCTAGTCGATTGAGGGCAATTCTGGCCAGATCAATCTCTTCAGAAGAAACTGACACGCCGTGAACCGCAGCCGAGTAGGTCAGAATGGTTTTTATGTAAGAAATTTCCGCTCCGACAGTGGCAGGTCCTGCACCTTCGCGTGCACGCTCTCGGCCAAAATCGACAAATCGCTGTCGTGTCATGTCATGAAAAGGGTAGTGGCCCAGGCGGTCTTTCAGAAGATTCAGCGAGTAACCCTTTGATCTGCGTAGAGGCTTGCCGACATCTCGCATGTCTTGAACATGAACATCAACCAGATCGGAAAACCGTCGCAGGCGGGTCGGACCTTTTCGGCTATGACTCTCGCCACGATCAATTTTACGTTCCGTTTCTCGCGCCCAGTTGTCAGCATCCGACTTCAAATTGAACGTCTTCGAAGTATAAACCCCGTGCCTCCGAATTTGGGCGCGCCATTTGCCGGATTTCAGTTTGCTGATGCTCGCCATTCTCACCTCTGTTTCTTCTCAATTTGTGCTTACTATGTGCACACCCAGTATGAAAAATGGTGTGACAAAGCATGAACATCCGTGCACAAATGAGAAGAATTTAGTGTGCACGTTCACGTTTAGTGCCTTGAAAGTACAAAATAAATGAATAAAAATCAAGACTATACGTTTTCGGTCGCTCCTATGATGGATTGGACGGATCGGCATTGCCGGGCGTTTCATCGGGTCTTGTCCAAGCGGGCGCTGTTATGGACCGAAATGGTCACGGCGGATGCGGTGATCCATGGTGATCGCCAGCGATTGATCGGTTTTTCGGAGGCGGAGCATCCGGTTGTTCTGCAATTGGGCGGGAACGAGCCGGACAAGATGACGGAAGCGGCGCGGGTGGCAGAAGCGTTCGGGTATGATGAGGTGAACATCAATTGCGGCTGCCCGTCCGACCGGGTGCAATCCGGAGCGTTCGGCGCCTGTCTGATGCGCGAACCTGAGACGGTTGCCGCTTGTGTGGCCAAGATGAAGGCGGCCGTGTCGATCCCGGTCACGGTGAAGTGCCGGATTGCGATTGATGAAGACCCGCCGCGCGAAACCCTGTTCAACTTTGTCGATCAGGTGTCGGATGCCGGTTGCGACGTGTTTACCGTTCATGCTCGTAAGGCTTGGCTGAAAGGGCTCAGCCCGAAAGAGAACCGTGAAATCCCGCCGCTCAATTACGATCTTGTTGCTGAGCTCAAACAAGCGCGCCCGGACCTGAGCATTGTCCTCAATGGCGGGATCAAAACGCTCGAAGCCTGCCGACACCACCTGACCGGTTTTGATGGCGTGATGCTGGGCCGTGCGGCCTACCAGACCCCCGCTTTGCTCGGCGCCGTGGACCAGGCGTTGTTCGATCCCCAATCACCCGTGCTCGCACCCGTTCAGGCGGTGGACCAATTCCGGCCCTATATCGCGGCGCGATTAGAAGAAGGCGTCCGCCTCTCCTCCATGACCCGCCACATGTTGGGTCTGTTCAATGGCATGCCTGGCGCGCGGCTCTGGCGCCGCGTGTTGAGCGAAAAGGGGCCCAAACCAGGGGCCGGCCTTGAGGTCTTGGACGAGGCCCTCGATGCGGTCGCCAGCCGGATTGCAGCCTAAGCGATTTACGCCCTTTCCCCGGGTGAGGGCTTGTCGTTCGCGGAAACCTCCATACTGTCAGATTTATTCAAGTTTCGGAGAAGGAGACCGCCATGATTGGTGTTGTCGCGACCCTGGAAATCCAGGATGGAAAACAAGGTGATTTTGAAGCCGTTGCCAAGGATCTAATGGCCAAAGTTAAAGCGAATGAACCCGGCTGTCTGACCTACCAACTCTATAAAGCGAAAGGCTCCGAAACGACCTATATTTTCATGGAGCAATATGCCTCCGGTGAAGCGCTCGCGGCGCACGGGCAAACGGACTATTTCAAAGCCGCGCAGCCTGGTCTCGGCGCTTGCCTGGCCGGCGCGCCCAAGATCGAAATGTTCGACATCGTAGAGTAGGAGCTCGCCATGGATCTCGCATTTACTGAAGAAGAATTGGCGTTTCAAAAGGAAGTCCGCGACTGGATCGGGGAGAATTATTCCGAAGATCTCCGTCGTCAAAACGCCTTGTCCAAAACCAATTATCTGGACAAGGAAGGCATGATTGAGTGGCAGCGCAAGCTCGATGATAAGGGCTGGTTTGTGGTCAATTGGCCGGACGAGTTTGGTGGCCCCGGGCTGAATGCCAGCCAGCGCTATATTCTGAACATGGAAATGTCTGCGGCGGGCACGCCAACGACCTCGCCAATGGGCAAATCCATGGTCGCGCCGGTCATCATGGCGTTCGGAAATGACGCTCAAAAGGCCGAGCATCTGCCGAAAATCAAACGGTCTGAAGTTTGGTGGTGTCAGGGATATTCTGAACCAAATTCTGGGTCTGATCTTGCCTCTTTGCAGATGAGCGCTGTGCGCGATGGCGACGAATATGTGCTGAATGGGTCGAAGATCTGGACCACACATGCGCAATGGGCGGATTGGATCTTCTGTCTCGTTCGCACCTCGAAAGAGGGCAAACCACAAGAAGGGATCAGCTTCCTGGTCTTCCCGATGGACCTGCCGGGCATCTCCATCTCGGCGTTGCCGACGCTGGACGGCCCAATGGAAGACCAGCAGGAAATCAATCAGGTGTTCTTCGAAGATGTCCGCGTCAAAATCGACGACGCCCTGATCGGAGAAGAAAACAAAGGGTGGACCTACGCCAAATACTTGCTGCAATTCGAGCGCGGCAATCCTTATGCGCCGGGTCTGAAAAGCATGCTGGCCAAGACCAAGAAATTGGCCAGCGTCGAGCAAGCCGATGGTAAGCCGCTGATCCAGGATCCAGACTTCGCCCGCAAGGTCGCCGCGATGGAGATCAAGATCGAGTCGCTGAACGCCACGGAGCTTCGCATTTTCTCGGCGCTGGCCGCCGGGCAGGGCGTTGGGCCGGAAAGCTCAATGCTGAAATGTGCAGGATCGGAAGTTCAGCAAGCGATCACCGAACTCTCTCTGGAAGCGGTCGGTGGCTATGCCGCGCCATTTGTCCAGGACATGTTTGCAGTGGCCCGCGCTGGGTCGAACAGCGATCTCGCTACACCTGAGTCTGCCGCGACCGTGGCGCCACGATATTTCAATTATCGCAAGGCATCCATCTATGCCGGCTCGAATGAGATTCAGCGAAACATCATGTCTAAAATGGTGCTTGGGCTGTAGGCTCAGGCGCGTAAACGCGAGCGGGCCGGATAAGAAGCCCGCCGCGAGTGTCAGGAGGACACATGGCCAAGGCCGCGGCACGTAAAGCCGGAATTTGGACCAAACTCGCTTATGGCTCTGGTGCCGCCGCAAATGGCATCAAGAATAACGGGTTCGAGTATTTCCTGTTGTTCTATTACAGCCAGGTGCTCGGCGTCGATTTCGCGCTGGTCGGTCTCGCCCTCATGATTGCCATGTTCGTCGACGGGATCACCGATCCCTTGGTCGGTTACTGGTCGGACAATATCAAGACACGCATCGGGCGGCGTCATCCGTTCATGTATGGCGCGGCGATACCAGTCGGGCTGATCTATATCCTGGCCTGGAATCCGCCAGCCGGCCTGACCGGCAACGCGCTGTTTCCCTATCTGTTGATGATCACCATCGCGACGCGCGTCGCGTACACCTTCTATGAAGTTCCAAGCAGCGCTTTGGTGGCGGAACTCACCGATGATTATGATGAGCGAACCTCCTTTCTCTCCTTCCGCTATGTCTTTGGATGGGTCGGCGGTGTTGCAATGGCGGCCTACACTTTGATGTTCCTGCTGGTGGAAACCGAAGAGTATGGCAGCGGGTTCCTCAATATTGAGGGCTATCAGGCTTATGGCGGCGTGGCCGCGATGGTCATTGTTGCCTCAATCCTGATCTGTGCCATCGGCACCCATTCTCACATTCCGAACCTGCGGGAGCCGCCGGCGGCACGCAAAATGACAATCGGCCTGATCTTTCGTGAGATCGGAGAGACGCTGTCGAACAAATCCTTCCAAGGGCTGTTCTTCGCCGCTTTGTTTGGCTTCATGGCCGCCGGTGTGGCCGCCTCGCTCAACTATTATATCAATGGGTTCTATTGGGAATTCACAACCACGCAGACGTCCTATCTGACCATGTCGGTGTTCGTTTCGGCGGCGATTGCCCTCGTTCTGGCGCCGATCGTGTCGAAGCGGCTCGGCAAGAAGCGCGGTGCCATTATCGTCGGCGCTATCGCCTTCTCAGTCGCGCCCACACCGGTTCTGTTGCGTTTGATTGGGCTGATGCCGCCGAATGGCAGCGACACCTTGTTCTGGTTGGTGCTGACCATCACGATTTTTGATGTCGCATTGATCATCGCCTACCAAATTCTCTCCGCCTCCATGATCGCCGATATTGTTGAACAAGCCGAGCTCAAGACAGGGCGACGGTCTGAGGGAATTTTCTTTGCGGGGATCAGTTTCATGCGGAAACTGGCGCGCGGCAGCGGCCTGTTTCTCGCCTCCATTGTGCTGGCCGCAGCTGACCTGTCTCGCAATGTTCAGCCCGGGGATTTGTCGCAAGGAACGTTGCAAATGCTCGGCGCCGGGTATGCGTTTGGATTGCTGGCCTTGTGGGGCACAGCGATTGCCTTTCTATTCCGCTATCAGATCACGCGCGAAGATCATGAAGCCAATCTTGAAGCGCTGAAACGCCATCGCGAATCCGGCCAGGCAGCCGAGTGATCTAATCTCATCAACCCGATCCAATCAGGAGACCTATCGTGGCAGCAACGGATACGACTTCGCCCACTCTCGGCATTCCGACGCGGGTCGCCTATGGCATTGGTGGGGCGGCCGGCGGCATCAAGAATAATGGCTTCGACTATGTCTTGCTGTTATTTTACAGCCAGGTGCTCGGCCTGCCCGGATGGTGGGTTGCGGCGGCCATCTGGATTGCGCTCATTGTCGATGCGGTGTCGGACCCGATTGTCGGGTATTGGTCTGATAATCTTCGGTCCCGGATGGGGCGGCGGCATCCATTCCTTTACGCGGCCGCGCTGCCAGCGGCCATTGCTTACTTTTTTGTCTGGAATCCGCCGACCGGTCTGGAGGGGGAGTCTCTGTTTGCCTGGCTCCTGACGCTGACCATAATTGTTCGGGTGGGCTATACGCTGTTTGAGGTGCCAAGCCTCAGCCTCGCGGCCGAACTGTCTCAGGACTATGATGTTCGAACTTCGCTCATGTCGTTCCGCTATTTCTTTGCCTGGGTCGGCGGATTGACCGTCCAGGTGATGTTATTCGCCATGTTCCTGCAGCCGAGCGAAGGCGATCCGCAGGGATTCTTCCACCTGCCGGGCTGGAACATTTACGGTTTGGTCGGCGCCAGTTCGATCTTCACCGCCATCCTGATCACCGCGCTCGGCACACATCATCGCATTCCATTCCTCAAATCCCCACCCCCCGAACGAAATTTGACGATTGGTAAGATTTTTGGGGAGATTTGGGAGACGCTATCTAATCCATCCTTCCGCGCGCTGTTTGTGGCGACGCTGTTTGGTCTGTTGGCCACGGGGATCTCGGCGACATTGAATCAGTACATTAATGGCTTTTTCTGGAACTTTACCGGCGATCAGATCGCGATGTTGACCTTTGCGGTCTATGTTTCGGCGATCATGGCGCTGATCCTGGCGCCATTGGCGGGCCGCGCGCTTGGCAAGAAACGCGCGGCCATCGTGATCGGATTGATGGCCTTCACTCTGGCGCCAGCGCCGGTGTTCGCGCGCCTGCTCGGACTGCTGCCGGAGAATGGCACGCCGGAACTGTTTTTCATCATCCTGTTCATCACCGTTTTCGATATCGCCTTGATCATTGCCTATCAGATGCTCGCCGCGGCCATGGTGACGGACATTGTCGAAGAGAGCGAACTGAAGACCGGGCGCCGCTCCGAAGGCACATTTTTCGCCGGCATCACCTTCATTCGCAAACTCTCCCAAGGCGTCGGTGTGATGACCGCGTCTTTCATCCTCGCCTTCGCCGCGATTTCCCCCGGAATTCGACCAGAGGAAGCCAGCGCTGACTCGGTCGCCAAGCTCGGCTTTGGCTATGCAGCAACCTTGTTGACGGTTTGGATGCTGATGATCCTGTCCATCACCTTCTATCGCATCAGCCGAGAAGATCATGCGCGAAACCTGGAAGAACTGGCCCGTCAACGGTCAGGATAGACAGTAGAATATAGTTTGAAATCAGACATCTAACTGAAATGTCATGTCTGCCTAATTGCGTCCGCCAGCGCGCCGGAATAGAGCCATATTCATGTTCTATTTTTCACCTATGACAAAACACGTTTCGAAGTTTCTGGTCGCCGTGGTCTTCGTCCTGGTGGCCCTGGTCCTGTTGCTGGTCAGCCCACTTTATGGCGCCGCAACAGCGCAAGGGTTCTGGGAGAAAACCGTGCCCGAAACGCAAGCTCAAATCGAGCTCAGCTATGCCCCACTTGTGAAGGACGTTTCGCCGGCTGTGGTCAATGTCTACACCAAGAAGACGGTGCAGCGCGGCAGCTCGATCCAGGAGATGATGTTTGGGCGTCGTTTCAGCGGGCCGCGCACGCAAAGCTCACTCGGCTCAGGCGTCATCATGGGTGACGATGGCATTGTCGTCACGAACAATCACGTCATCGATGGCGCCGATGAAATCGTCATCGTTTTGGCCGACCGTCGCGAGTATCCCGCTGAATTGATCCTCGCCGATGAGCGCACAGATCTCGCGGTTCTGCGCGCCGATGTCGAAGGCGCCACCCTGCCGACGCTCGACTATGCCGACACACGCGGCGTTGAGGTCGGCGATCTGGTCCTGGCGGTGGGTAATCCATTTGGCGTCGGACAGACGGTGACGACGGGGATTATCTCGGCCACGGCCCGGACCGATGTCGGGGTGTCTGATTATGCGTTCTTCCTGCAGACGGATGCGGCGGTCAACCCGGGCAATTCGGGCGGTGCCTTGGTCAATACGCGCGGCGAATTGGTGGGCATCAATACCGCGATTTTTTCTCGCTCCGGCGGCTCGAACGGAATTGGCTTTGCCATTCCCTCCGAAATGGTTCGACGGGTCGTCGACGCCGCGGTCAATGAAGGCACAATCGTGCGCCCATGGCTCGGTCTGAAGGGGCAATCCGTGACCTTCGACATTGCAAAGGCCCAAGGCCTCGATCGACCGCTCGGCGTGATCGTCTCTGAAGTCTATGAGGACGGCCCGGCTGATATGGCGGGCCTGCGCCGCGGCGATCTGATCCTGACCATTGATGGCCGCGAAGTGTTTGACGAGCGCGGACTGAAATTCCTCGCCGCAACCAAGTCGCCGGGCGAAGATGTGGCGTTGAATGTGCTTCGCGGCGGCACTGAACAAATCATTCAAACGCGCCTCGCACCGCCGCCTGGCGCCAGTGAAGCCGAGCGGGTTCTGTTGGACGGGCGCCATCCGTTTGCTGGTGTCGAAGTGGTCGAGCTGTCTCCACGCCTCGCTGAAGAAATCGGATATCAAGACTCCTTCGCAAGCGGCATCATCGTGACGCGCATGTCGCGCCGTGCCTATCGGATGCGGATTGTCCAGCCGCGCGATATCATCACCGAGATTGATGGCCGCAAAATTGAAACGCTGGATGATCTGAACGAAGCGCTCGATCGTGATCCCGGGCAATGGGAAATCGAAATCGAACGCAATGGTCGAAAGATCAGCGGTACAGTGACGATCTAAATCGTTCGCTTTATGTTCTTGAAATGCCATGCAACTAATGGCAAGCGTGTTCTTATGAGTTGGGGAATGCGTTAAGGCTGAGGCATGACAGATCTATTCGCCGCATCGGGATTGTCTCAAGACGCGCCGCGACCTCTGGCAGACAAGCTGCGGCCGGCAACGCTCAGCGATGTGGTAGGGCAGGATCACCTGCTCGGCCCGGAAGGTGCGCTGGGACGCATGCTATCGAAGGGGCAATTGTCTTCGATTATTCTCTGGGGCCCGCCTGGCGTCGGTAAGACGACGATTGCGCGTCTCTTGGCCGAGGAAACCGATCTGCATTTCGAGGCCATTTCGGCCATCTTCTCCGGGGTGAAGGATTTGCGGGCCGTCTTCGAAGCCGCGCAGCAGCGTCGAGATTTGGGAAAAGGTACGCTGCTCTTCGTCGACGAAATCCATCGCTTCAATCGCGCGCAGCAAGATGGGTTTCTGCCTTATGTCGAAGCGGGAACGGTCACGCTGGTTGGCGCGACAACGGAGAATCCAAGCTTTGAATTGAACGGCGCGCTGCTGTCGCGCTGCGCCGTTCTGGTATTGAACCGGATCGAGGCTGATGGCGCTGAAACGCTGTTGCAGCGAGCTGAACGCGAGCTCGGTCGCGCTTTGCCGCTGGAGGATCGCGCGCGCGATGCTTTGATTGATATGGCGGATGGCGACGGGCGTTACTTGCTGAACCTCGCCGAGCAGGCCTTCACCCTGGCCGATGCCGGCACGCAACTTACCGTCTCGCAGCTCTCAAGTGCTTTGCAGAAGCGGGCGCCGGCCTATGACAAGAATCGCGAAGAGCATTACAACCTCATTTCAGCCTTGCACAAATCTGTTCGAGGCTCTGATCCGGATGCTGCCTTGTATTGGTTTGCGCGCATGATCGAAGGCGGCGAGGATCCGCTCTTCATCGCGCGCCGACTGATTGTCATGGCCAGCGAGGATATCAGCCTGGCCGATCCGACCGCGATGATGGTGGCTGGCGAAGCGGCCCGCGCCTTTGAACGCCTCGGCGAGCCGGAAGGTCTCATTCCGCTGGCCCATGCGGTCGTCCATCTTGCCACCGCTCCGAAATCAAATGCGTCCTATATGGGCCTGAAGCGTGCCCGCTCGGCGGCGCGCGAAACCGGTTCATTGATGCCGCCCAAACACATTCTGAACGCGCCGACCCGGATGATGAAAGAGCAGGGCTATGGCGACGGATATGCGTATGACCATGATGCGGAAGGCAGCTTCTCGGGCCAGAATTATTTTCCCGATGGCATGGACCGGGTGGACTTCTACACGCCGAAAGGGATGGGTCGGGAAGGCCCGATCGCTGAGCGCCTCGCCAAATGGCGAGCGATACGCAAATCGAAGGATTGAAATTGACGGATCGATCCCCGCTCCAGATCTCCAATCGAGATGCACGCCGGCTTTGGCTGCACGCGCAAGGATTGGCTGAAACGCCGACGGGCTCGCTCGATCTGGACGGATTAATTCAAAAGCTCGGCTTTGTGCAACTCGACACGATTCAGGTCGTCTCGCGCGCTCATCATCACATTCTCTGGAGTCGCAACCAGAATTATCGCGAACGGATGCTCAACAAACACTTGGCAGATCACCGCCTTGTTTTTGAACACTTTACGCATGACGCTTCGGTGCTGCCCATGGCCTTCTATCCGATGTGGCAAAGGCAGTTTCGCCGGTTGGAGGAAAAAGTCCGGCGGTGGGAATGGCATCGCGGTATGCTCGACGCGCAAGGACGCAACGCGATCAAGGACCGCATTCGCGAGGAAGGGCCGCTCTGTACCAAGGCGTTCGATACCAAAGTCGAAGGCGAGAAAAAAATGTGGGCGCGGCCGCCTCACAAATTGGCGCTCGATTATATGTGGTACGCAGGTGAACTCTCCACGTCGCACCGCGAGAATTTTACCAAATTCTATGATCTCAGCGAACGCATCATTCCGGAGGACGTGAGGGCTCATATTCCGTCCGATGAAGATCAGATTGATTGGCTCTGCCGCAGCGCGCTCGATCGAATGGCCTTTGGCAGCGAAGGCGATATCCAGCGCTTTTGGGATGCGGTCAGCAATGTCGAAGCCAAAACCTGGGCGGCGCAAAACAGTGATGAATTGGTGCCGGTCGAAATCGCTTGTGCAGACAGATCACGGGTCACCGTGCTGGCCCCTCCGGATATTGCCCAGCGACTGTCTGATGCGCCGGCGCCAACCTCGCGTTTGCGCATACTCAACCCATTCGACCCAGTGATCCGCGATCGCAATCGCCTCAAACGCCTGTTCGGCTTTGATTATACGGTTGAGATGTTCGTTCCGGCCGCCAAGCGCCAATGGGGATACTATATTTATCCCCTGCTCGAGGGGGATCGCTTTGTCGGGCGAATTGAGATCAAAGCCGATCGAAAATCCGGTCATTTGAATGTCCTTCGCCTGTGGAAGGAACCGAAGGTGAAATGGACAACCGCGCGCACTCAAAAGCTAGAGGCTGAGCTGGCTCGCATGGCGCGCTTTGTGGGGTTGGAACAGGTGATTTGGTCAGATCGGGCAGCGACAGACTTGCTTTGACCCTCGTCTCCTTTAGGTCTGTTCGCAGATGAAAGGAGTCCCAGAATGATCCGATTGGGGATAGCAAGTTTGATGGCGCTCGCACTGGCCAGTTGCGCGCCGCAAATGCCGGGTGCAGGTAGCGACGTCTCTGAGCAAACATCACCAGATGCGGGCGCGCATGCTTTTGATGAAGCTGATGCCTTTCACGAGTCGATCGCGGTCTTCGACAGCCATCTCGACACGCCCGCTTTGTTCCACACAGAAGACTATTTGTTCACCGCGCGTGGCACGTGGGAAGAAGATGGGACTCATGTCGATCTTCCGCGCATGAATGAAGGCGGTTTGGACGGCGGATTCTGGGTGATCTTTACCCGGCAAGGCCCCTTGGACGAGGCGTCTTATGCAGCCGCACGCACACATGGTTTGATGCGCCAAACCGCTATTCGCGAATTTGCCGCGAAATATCATGACGAGGTCGCGCTCGCCTTTTCAGCCGAAGACGCAGAGCGGATCGTTGCCGACGGGAAAAAAGTGGTGTTCCAGAGCATGGAAAACTCTTATCCGCTTGGCCTCGATGTCTCTTTGTTGGAGCATTTCTATATTGGCGGGCTGCGCATGATCGCCCCCGTTCACTTCGCCACCAACCAGTTTGCCGATAGCGCCACAGATATCGCCAATCCCCATGACGGCCTCAGTCCATTGGGCGAAGATCTGGTGCGCGAAGCCAATCGTCTTGGTCTTGTGCTGGATGGCAGTCATGCCTCTGATGCGACGGTGCGCGATATGATCGCGCTTTCGACAACGCCGGTTATTCTGTCTCATACCGGCGCGAAGGCGATCTATGATCATCCGCGCAATATTGATGATCAGCTCCTGCTCGAACTGGCCGAGTCGGGCGGGGTTATTCAGATGAATATCTTTGGCGGTTATCTGGAACAATTGATCCCCTCACCAGAGCGCACGGCCGCGCTTGAAGTGTTCAACGAGACATATGGCGCCGATCCAAGCCAACTTGAAGGCGAGGCGCTGACCACCTGGTTTGCCGCGCGTCAGGAACTCGACCGCGACTTTCCGCGCCCCCGATCAACGTATGAGAAATTTATGGAGCACACCTATCACGTGCTCGAACTGATTGGCCCCGACCATGTCGGCATCAGTGGGGATTGGGATGGCGGCGGCGGCGTCGATGGCATGAGTGATGTTTCCATGTTGCAGAAAATCACCCGCGATCTGCTCGCGGCGGGGTATTCCAAGGAGGATGTTGAGAAGATCTGGGGCGGCAACATGTTGCGGCTTGTACGCGCCGCCGATGCCGCGCGCACATCTCAGCTGATCTCGCCGGACGTTCTGAACTAAACCGTATGGAATGGCTCACCATCACACCGCCTATCGTCGCGATCATTGTCGCGATCTGGACACGAAATGTCTTCTGGGCGCTGGGATTGGCAATTTGGCTCAGCGAAACGATTATTGCGGGGTTCAACCCGTTTATGGGGGCGCTGGGCGGTATTGACCGCGCCGTGGGCGTGTTTGACAGCCCATACAATACGCGCGTGCTTTTGTTCTGCCTGATTATTGGAGCGCTGATCGTCTATATGCACCGTTCCGGCGGGATCAGTGCCATGGTCGAGCGCTTGCAGAGGTCCGGCTTTGCCTCCACCCCGCGCCGCGCCAGTCTCGTGACGGCGATTTGCGGCATACTCATCTTTGTCGAGACCAATATCAGTTTGTTGACGACGGGAATCCTGGGCCGTCCTCTGTTTGACAAACTCAATGTGAGCCGAGAGCGCCTGGCTTACATTATCGACTCCACCTGCGCGCCGGTGAGCGTCTTGATCCTGTTCAATGGGTGGGGCGCCTATTTGCTTGGCTTGCTGAATGAGAATGGCGTCGACGGCGCGACCGGCGTTCTGATGGCGACAATCGGGCTGAATTTCTATGCCTGGATCACCCTTGTCCTGGTCTTCTTCACGGTGTTCTCAAACCGAACATTTGGCCCCATGGCAGTGGTTGAGCGCACCGGCTCGAAAGCCGCAGACGCCTCCGGTACGGGCATGTTCAACGAAGCCCCCGCGCCGGCTTCGAAAGCCATCTATATGGCGCTGCCGCTTCTGGTGATGATTGGCGGAACGATTGCCTTCATGCTGTGGACCGGCAATGGCGATATTCGTCAGGGCTCAGGCTCACAGGCAATATTGTGGTCGGTGATCCTCGGAACGGCGGTTGCCTTCCTCTGTCTTGCGCACTCAAAGCGGGCCAAGGGCGAACTGTTGGATATCGGGTTCAAAGGCATGGGCGATCTGCTGCCAGCGGTGACGATGATCTACCTGGCCCTGGTTCTGGGTGCGAGCCTCAATGCGGTTGGCATGCGAGAATTTATTGCCGGCATGGCGTCGAGCTTCCCGGCGCCATGGACGATCCCCGCCATCTTGTTCATCGCCGCGGGGATTACGTCATTCACCGCCGGCACCAGTTGGGGCACGTATGGCATTCTGGTGCCTGTGGCCGTGCCGCTCGCGATTGGCGCAGGCGTGCCTTTGCCGCTTGCTATTGCGGCGGTGATGGGAGGCGGCGTCTTTGGCGATCATTGCTCACCCATTTCAGACACCACGATTATTGCGTCTCTGGCATCCGGCTGTGACCACATGGAGCATGTGCGCACGCAATTGCCATACGCGCTATTGGGGGGCGTCTTGGCAACAGGTCTGTATCTGATGGCAGGTATTGCGGCTTAGCCGAGAATTTCGACCAGAAAGTCCTTGCAGGCTGCAAAGCTGCGGCGATCAGCGCCCGCGTCATAAACCGTGCCGAAATCCGGATTGTTTGCCCCCGGATTTGTGAAGGCGTGCATGGTTGCGCCATAGGCGTGCAATTGCCAATCGGCGCCCGCCTTGGTCATCTCTTTTGAGAAATCCATGACATCATCCGGGGTTGCCATTGGGTCTTCCCAACCGTGCAAGGCGAGAACTTTTGGCGTGATCTTTTCCGCCGTATTTTCTGGCGCGCCGAAGAGGCCGTGGAAGCTGACCACGCCTTCAAGCGCCATGTTTGTCCGGGCCATATCAAGGACGCTCAGGCCGCCAAAGCAAAACCCGATCGCCGCGGCTTTCGCTGATCCAGACTCCGTCTTGGCGACGTCCAGGGCGTGGGCCAAACGAGATTGCAATTCGGGGCGATTGCTCGCGAGCGGCGTCATCAACGCTTCACACTCTTCATTGGTCTCGCCGCGCTTGCCTTTGCCGTACACATCAATCGCAAAACCCGCATATCCCCACTCGGCGAGAAGCTGGGCTTTGGCCTGTTCAAACTCGGATTGACCGCCCCAGGCATGAGCGACGATGACGACGCCCTTTGGAGTGCCTTCTGGCATGGCCAGGAACCCTTCATAGGTCTCGCCATTCTGCTCATAGTCTACGATCCGGGTGGTCACGGTCATCTCAATTCTCCTAACGCGCTGGAACTTCCCCAGTGGTTTAGCGGACAAAGGCGACGTTTCAAGACTTGCCAAGGGGAAAGGCGCGGCCCACACACGAATTTGGGATGAAGCAAGTACTGATTGATTGTGATCCGGGACTGGATGATGCGGTAGCGCTGTTGGCCGCCTTCGGCGCGCCGGAGCTCGACGTGCTGGCGATCACCACGGTTGCGGGCAATGTGAAAGGCCCGCAAACGGCCCTGAACGCACGAATTATTCGCGAGGCGGCAGGCGTCGATACTGCTGTTCCAGTTTGCGCCGGAGCGCCGCGCCCGCTCCTGCGCGATCCGGTCACGGCGGAGGACTTTCATGGCAGTACAGGGCTCGGAGATCTGGATTTTCCAGCGCCGAAATTGGCTTTGTCCCGCAGCCATGCCGTCAACATGATTGTGCGCAAATGTAAGGCCGCGCGTCATGCACCTTTGACACTGATCATTACCGGACCGATGACCAATGTCGCATTGGCTTTGACCATGGCGCCGGAGATCTCCGACGGCATTGACGAAATCGTGCTGATGGGCGGGGCTGATTCTGAAGGCGGTAACATTACGCCGTACTCAGAATTTAATGTCTTCGCTGACCCTCACGCCGCCGCAATTGTGTTCGGCGCAGGCTTGCCCATCCGGTGTCTGAGCCTCGACGTCACGCACTTGGTGCGGGCGACGCCGGAGCGCCTCGTTCAAATTCGCAAGATCGGAACGCGGCAGGCGCAGATTGCAGCAGATTTGCTTGAAGCCTCCTGCAAGCTCGAATTCTCGGCCAATGGCGCCCGCGCGGCGCCTTTGCACGATCCGAGTACGATCATCGCCGTCACGCGGCCGGAACTGTTCACAGGACGGCCCGCGCGGGTCAACGTGATCACAGAATTCGGTGAGCAATTCGGACGCACAATTCCTTTGTTCGATGAAGCCGGATCCGTTCTGTGGTACCAACAGGCCGATAGCGATGGCGTATTTGCCGAGCTAACCCGCTTGCTGGGAGCCTTTGGATGAGTGTCACAATCGGTGTTGTTGGATCGGTCAATCTGGATCTCGTGGCCAGCGGCGCGCCCTTGCCAAAAGCCGGCGAAACCGTAACCGGTGCGCGCTTCGCGCAGCATCCGGGCGGCAAAGGGGCGAACCAGGCGCTGGCGGCGCGCAGACTGGGGGCTGACGTTCACATGGTGGGCTGCGTCGGCGACGATGCCTTGGCAGAGCCCGCACTGATCTTGTTGCGCCGGGATGGCGTCGATGTTTCCAATGTGATGAGCGAACTGGGAACCTCCACGGGCGTGGCGCTCATCGCCGTGTCGCCTGAGGGAGAGAACCAAATCACGGTGGCGAGCGGCGCCAATGCGCGGGTGGGGCCGAGCGATGTCGCCGGGCTGCCAAAATGCGATGTGCTGCTCAGTCAGTTGGAAGTTCCCGTAACAGCGGTTGAGGCTGCCGCGCGTGCGGCGGCGGAAACTGGCGCCCTGATGGCGATCAATCTCGCGCCCGCGATCGGCGTGTCGCCGCAGCTCTTGAAAGATACCGATTTGCTCATCGTCAATGAGATTGAAGCGGCATATTATGGCGACGCTTTGCACGACCGGGGCGGTCTCGTGGCGCTGACCTTGGGCGGAGAGGGGGCGGCCTTGTATAAAATGGGGCAGGAGATCGCCCGCGTCCCGGCCTTCAATGTGGAGGTCGTCGACACAACCGGCGCCGGCGATACGTTTTGCGGGGCAATTGCCGTGGCTTTGGCCGAAGGGCAGCCCCCGAAGGACGCCTTGCTTTTCGCATCTGCCGCCGCCGCTTTGGCGGTGACGCGGCCCGGCGCGCAGCCGAGTCTGCCGACGCGCGCGCAAGTCGACGCGCTCCTGGCAGAGGCTTAGATGGGGGACCTGCCGATGACGCGGCGCCGCCAGAGCGACGCGCGGCAAGCCGCCATTCGTGCTGCGGTTCAAAGGGCATCGGGCATCGCGTTTGAGCATGCGCCCAGCCGGGTGGCTTCTGCCCAAGACGCCGCCGCCTTCCATCGCTTCTTATCAGATCCAGATATTCACGGTCCGATCTATAACTTGCCGCGACCGCTCACCGTTGAGTCGGTTGGGGCGTTCATCGCCCGAAAGCTTGAGGCACAAAGCCGGGGGGAGGGGCTGCTCTTCCTTCGCTTCGATGAGGCGGGTGAGGTGCTCGGCTATTCCGAGTTTGACATTTGGCCGGTCTGGGGCGCGGGAGACTTGGGCGGCGCATTGCGGCGCGACCAACAAGGCGCCCGCAGCGGCGTAAACGGTGCCAAGCTTTCATTTGACTGGATGTTCGAGACATTGGGGTTGGAGCTGATTGTCGCCACAGGCGCGCTCGACAATGTCCGCACTGCGCGCATGCTTGATGGACTTGGCTTTGCCCGCAAAGGCGAGATTACCAGCACCCGCGAGGATGGCTCGACGCGGCCATCCATTGTCTGGGAGGTGACGCGCGCCGAATGGCGTCTTGCGCATCCGGCCGAGCCTTAGGTTTTGACCAAGCCAATTTCGCGCAAACGTTCCATCAGATAGTCTTGCGCCGTGATCGGAGGTTCCGCTTCACCGCCTTCTGCCAGGCATTGCGGCAGCGCTTCGATCAAGACGTCCTGATTGAAATGCAGGAAGAATGGCGTCGAGTACCGCGGAAACTTGGCACGCTCGGGCGATGGATTGAGCACGCGGTGCGTGGTCGAGGGAAGGATCCCGCCGGTGAGCCGCTGCAACATGTCCCCGCAATTGATCACCAATGACCCGGCCGGAGGATTCACGTCCAACCAGTCGCCGGACCGATGCAGCGCTTGCAGACCAGCTTCCTCTGCGCCCAGCAGCAACGTGATAACATTGATGTCCTCATGCGCCCCAGCGCGGACGGTGCCGGCAGGCGGCGGATCGGACTGTGGGGGGTAATGGAGGAGACGCAGTATCGAGTTTCCGCTTTCGACTTTGTCGTCAAACCAGGTTTCCGGCAGACCCAGATGCAAAGCCACGGCGCGCAAGAGCTGCGCGCCAAACTGATCCATTGCGGCATAGAAATCGCGCGTGGCTTCATCGAACTCGGCCACTTCAGGCACGGTCGGTGTGTCCTTCATCGTGGCGCGGTAAGGGCTGCCCTCCGGAAGATCGCGGCCCGTGTGCCAGAATTCCTTCTGGTCGGCATTGGCATTGCCTTTGGCATTCTCTGTGCCGAACGGCGTATAGCCACGCTGACGGCCCCCGGCCGCATCGTGATACTTTTCTTTCACGTCGGTTGGAAGCTCGAAGAAGGCCTTGGACGCTGCGATGGCGCGATCAATGACGCCCTGCGAGATCGGGTGGTCGCTGATTACAGCAAATCCCGTCTCGCGGAAGGAACGACCCAGCGCGTCGGCAAATGCCGCTTTTTCGGTCGGCCATTGCTTGAAGGAAATCGGAGTAAAATATTCTGTCATGCCCCCTCATACGCTCGACCAAAAAATAGGGGAAGTGCGGAACTTCCCCTATCGATGCATTTGATGGATGCAAATGGCGAAATCAGTAGGACGGAATCGGTTCTGGCATTTGCCAGCGGCCGTCTTCAGTCTGGCAAACCTCGACTGGCTCGCGGATCACGGTTCCATCCGGCAGGCGCGTTTCGCGCGTGACGTTCGTGCATTCGCGTTCTTTGGGGTCGGTTTCTGGTGCCCCATACAGGTCTTCCTGATCCGCGTCTGGATAAGACGGATAGTCCGGGAAATCTCTCGGGGCACTGGCGGATTGCGGATAAGCCGGGCCGGCTGATTGTTGAGCCTGCGGGTTTTCCCAGGCCGGGCCGGTAGGCGACCGAGTTGGGGCATGCACCCCTGTGAGCTCGCCGCCATAATTCTGGGTCGCATAGGTGCGAGACGAACCATAATAGCCAGAAGAACGAGGATAACCGGTGGAGTAAGTCCGCGCGCAGTCAGTTGAACCGCCCGCCAATTCGCTGCCAATCGCGGCGCCGGCGAGCGCCCCGATCAGGCCGCCGGCAATCTCGGCGCCATCATCACCGCGATCATGGTAATAACCGCGTCGGTAACCGCGATAGCCTCTATGCCCACGATATCCGCGATAGCCGCGATGGCCCCGATAACGGTGAAATCCATTGTCAGGTTCGAGTTCGCCGCCAATAGCGGCTCCAATCAGGCCGCCGGCGACGGCTCCAACCAAGCCACCAGCAAGGCGATCACTGTCTTTTTGCTTCTCACACGCAACGCTCGCGACGCTCGGTTGAGGACCATAATAACCCCCAAAATGGTCGTGATCGGCCTGGGCGGTTGGCGCCAAACAGAAGGCGGCTGCCGCGGTGAATAGACTGGCTCGGATCATAGATGATCTCCCGTTTCTCAAGGCATACCCGCCCATATTGCTGAAACGCTGCCTGAATCTGTCTGAACGGAACCTGAAGGAATGGGTCAGCGTGTGCACTGGACGTTCTGGGCCGTGCGGCCCATGTTACGCCTATGGGAGTGTTTAAGAACGCACTGCGAAACGCTGGTCGAGCCCGATATACCGCCGCACAAGGTCTGCGCGCGGCCTGGTATGGCGGGCAATACGTGCTGGCGCGGCGGCGCTCAGCCGGTTTCAACCGACCCGGCGAACCTGTGTTCAAGCCAGAAAACAAGCCCAATCCCAAGGCGCTCAGAACCGCCTATTTTGACCTGTTTCAACAGGACCGTGCGAATATAGAAGCGGGGCTTTATCCGGATCCGGTCGGGCGAGACATGCGTTTGCGGGATTTGCTCCGATCCGTGCGCCGCGCTCAGGCTTTTTTGAAAGATGTGTCTGATGTGGATCGTCGGCGTCTCGATCGAAATGGGGTCGAAGTCCGAACCCAAGACTCGGCCGATCCGAAGCGCTTCCCAGCCTATTATAGACAGAATTTTCATTATCAGACCGATGGATGGCTGAGCGAAGACAGTGCCGAGATCTATGATCACCAGGTTGAAGCGCTGTTCACTGGCGCCGCCGATGCGATGCGCCGCGCGGCACTGGCGGAATTGGTGCACGAAGTTCGCGCGCATGATCAACGCCAGACACGCGTTTTGGATCTTGCCTGCGGCACCGGGCGATTCATGGCGCAAACGCTACGCGCCATGCCGAAGCTCAATCTCACAGGCCTCGATCTGTCCCCGCCTTATGCCGACGCCGCGCGCAAAGCTGTCCGCCGATGGCCGCAAGCCGATGTGGTGGAGGGGATGGCCGAAGAATTGCCCTTTGCGGATGAGAGTTTTGATCATCTCATCTCAATTTACCTGTTCCATGAATTACCGCCGCGTATCCGCCCAAAAGTCATCGCCGAAGCCGCCCGCGTTCTGAAGCCTGGCGGTGCGTTTATCATCGCAGACAGCCTGCAATTCGGTGACAATGATGGCCTGGATGGATTCTTGGAATACTTCCCAGAGGGATTTCATGAACCCTATTATAGAGGCTATCTGAAATGGGCGTTTGATCCGCATATGCAGGTTGCAGGGTTCACACCTGAGCGCCTAAATCTCGCTTTCCTGACCAAGGTTCGGGTTTGGCGCAAAGAAGGAAACAAGCATGTCTGACCGAAAACTTATGCTCATCACTGGCGCTTCCGCCGGGATTGGTGAGGAATTTGCCAAACAATATGCTGAACTCGGCTGGGATATTGCGCTGACCGCGCGCCGTGCCGATCGGTTGGAAAAATTGGCCCGCGACCTGGAAGAGAAATACAAGGTCGCGACGATTGTCATCACGCAGGACCTGGCACGAGCCAATAGCGTCGACACAATCCTGAAAGAAATCAAGGAAGCCGGACGGCATGTTGACGGCGTGGTCAACAATGCCGGCTATGGTTTGCCCGGCACCTTCTTCAACACAAAATGGAAAGACCAAGCGGCGTTCTTGCGCGTCTTGTACACTGCCCCGATCGAGCTGACCCACAAGGTGCTGGGCGGCATGGCGGAGCGCAAATTCGGACGCATCATCAATGTCGCCTCATTGGCCGGTTACACGCCCGGATCGAATGGTCACACGCTCTATGCCAGCGTTAAATCAGGCTTGATAAAATTCTCCGAGAGCATTCAAGCGGAAGCTGAAGGCGCGGGTTTGGATAATGTGCATTGCACCGCTTTGTGCCCTGGCTTCACCTGGTCAGAGTTTCATGATGTGAACGGCACCCGTGAGAAAACCAATGATATGCCGGACTGGCTGTGGATGGAGGCTGCGCCCGTCGTGGAGGCCGGTATCAGAGCTTGCGAACGCGGTCAGCCCGTCGTAGTTCCGGGCGCCGTTAATAAAGGGCTGGCCACGCTCAGCAAGATTCTGCCGGAGCCGCTTGGCCGCGCGATGGTTGGCGCGCAGTCCAAACGCTTCCGCAGCACAGAGTAAGCTCTCCCTTGCGAGCTTGATGGAAGCACCCTAGGTGACAGAAAACAACTTTGGAGTCTGAGCGTTGAGAGACTTACTCTGGGCACTGCACAGTTACTTTATTTCGCCCGTCCTAACGATCTTCTTTTTCGGATTGCTGGCCTATGTCATTCTGGGCTGGCTGATGGTTGGCGGTGTGGTCGATAATCGCAATCCGACGGTCCGCTCGATTTATGGCTTCCTCTACTCAATCATAGAGCCTGTCGCTCGCCCGGTTCGACGGGTAATCCCGCCGCTCGGAAATCTGGATCTCTCGATCCTGGTCGTGGCCTTGGCCATTCCCTTCCTGCGCGATTGGTTGATCCCCCGTCTCATCTTCGCCATTCCGGCCTGACTTTTATCCGCATCACGGGTGACGAATCTCATCGCGCGCTCTAAACGCGGGACGAGGCAGCGATCCATCGCTGCGCCGTCAAGCATGGGAGTGATGGGACATGGCAGCTAAGCTCATTTCAGGCAAAGACGTCGCCGCTGATGTGCGCGCCGGTGTGAAGGCCGCGGTGGAATCGCTACCGGGCCAACCCACGCTGGCCGTTGTGCTGGTGGGTGAGGACGCCGCGAGCCAAGTCTATGTGCGCAACAAGGTGCGGCAGACCGAAGAATGCGGGATGCGATCGCTCCACCATCACCTGCCCAAGGACGCGACCCAGTTTGAGGTCGAAAATCTGATTTCAGATCTCAATAATAATGATGACGTGGATGGTATTCTGCTGCAGCTCCCGCTCCCGAAAGGTCTGGATGAAGCAGCAGCGATCGAGAAAATTCATCCCGACAAGGATGTTGACGGTCTGACCGAGACCAGCGCCGGTCGGCTCGTACTGGGCAAGCCGGGGATGCGGCCCTGTACCCCCACAGGGTGCGTGATCCTCGCAAAGCGAGCCTTAGGTGATGACCTTTCTGGTAAGCATGTGGTGGTCATCGGGCGCTCGATCCTGGTGGGCAAGCCTGCGGCGCTTCTGTTTCTGGCAGAGAATTGTACGATCTCGATCGCGCATTCGCGGACCGCTGATTTGCCCGCCCTATGCCGCGAAGCAGACATTGTCGTGCCGGCTGTTGGACGCCCTGAAATGGTCAAAGGCGACTGGCTCAAACCCGGCGCCTGCGTCATTGATGTCGGAATCAATCGGGTGCCAGCCCCGGAAAAGGGCGAAGGAAAAACCAAACTGGTGGGAGATGCCGACTTTGGCAGTTGTTCTGAAGTGGCTGGTTCGATCACACCCGTGCCTGGCGGCGTCGGGCCGATGACGATTGCCTGCCTGTTGCGCAATACGGTTCTGGCGGCGTGTGCGCGGCGCGGCTGGGATGTGCCGGACGAACTATGAGCCAGCCTTACCAAGCTTTTGAGAGTGAAACGTTCCGATCGCTTTGGGATGCACAATCAGGGCACTGCGCGCTATGCGGCCAGCCGATGCTTCGAAACCGGTTTGAGGCGCCCCACGCGCGCGTCTGGGCCAAGCGACGGGCCACAATCGATCACATCGTGCCGCGCTCGAAAGGTGGATCGGACGCTGCCAGCAACTTGCAGCTCGCGCATGCGCGCTGCAACAAGATTAAAGGCAATCGGGTCTAGCTATTTGTCGATTTCGTCGGGGATTGCCTGATCCATGCTGCGGGCAGGTTCGCCGCATGGACCGCCCACTTGCTTAGCCGGCACGCCAGCGACTGTGCATTGGGCTGGAACATCTTTCAGGACAACGGATCCCGCAGCAATCTTGGCTTCGTCGCCGACGCGGATATTGCCCAGCACTTTTGCGCCCACTGACAGCAATACGCCATTGCCGATTTTCGGGTGACGATCGCCGATCTCTTTCCCGGTTCCGCCAAGCGTTACGCCATGCAGCAAGGAACAATTATCGCCCACGACAGCGGTTTCACCGATCGTGATGTCGGTCGCATGATCCAGCATCACACCCTTGCCGATGCGGGCGGCGGGATGGATGTCCACGGCAAACAATTCGCTCGCACGTGATTGGAACTGGAAGGCCAGTGTTTCGCGGCCTTGCTTCCAAAGGTGGTTTGCGACGCGGTGGGTTTGAAGCGCCAAAAAGCCTTTGAAGAACAGGAAGGGTTGCAACATGGAGCGGCAGGCCGGGTCGCGATCGAGTGTCGCCTGCATGTCAGCTTCTGCGGCTTCGACCAAGGCATGATTGGCATCATATGCGTTGGCAAAAACTTGGCGAACTTGCTGCGCCCCCATTTCCGGGCCGGCAAGCTTTTCAGCGATATGAAAGGCGAGGGCCTGGCAGATCGTTTCATGGCTGAGGATTGCGGCGTCGATATAGCTCGCCATGGTCGGTTCATCTGCCGCGGCAGCGCGGGCTTCGAAACGAAGACGGGTCCATACAGGAGGCGGGGCGCCAATGTCGGGATTATGTTCCACCGATCCGTTCCTCCACTCGGTTGAGACGAATAAATGGAGTCGGTTGCGCGAGAGATCAAGTCACACTCGCGAGAGGATGCGTGGCCTAGGCTTTTTTCTGGTGCAGGAAGCGGATGGCGAATTCACCGCTAATGGCGCGAACAACTTCGCCGCGCAGCGTCCCGACACGTACTTGTTCACCAACGATCGGAACCGGGCCATCAAATTCGAACGCAGCGCCCGTCAGCGAGATATCGATCACGCGGCATTGCAGCTTGCTGCCATTGGCGCGGGTTACGAGCGCGGGCCCGCCGCCGGCTTTCCGGGGGGCGGAGCGTTCATCAGAGAGGTTGTATTTTTTGTGATTGAGCAACCAAACCAAGCGGTCAGACAGCTTGTCTTTCTTGTGATCCGAGGCTTTGAACACAACGGCAAACCCATCGTCGCTGTGGCGCACGACCTCGCCGGAGACCCGGCCAAGATCATCGAAATAGCAAACAACCGATGACCCGATTTCAGGAATCGCGCGCGCTTGAACAATGGCGCCGCCACAAGACACATTTGCGGTCAGGAAAGTATGATCCGCGCCTTCGTGCAGAAATCGGCCATTCAAGTTCAGCTCAACGCGCTTATGGCGGCGGCGATCTGGTTTGGTCCGAAGCGCTGAGGCATGGCTTATAGGTTTTGGCAGTGCTGCACTCATAGTAACTCCCCTAGATGTATACTGCGCACCGCCCGTTGCCGTATGCATTGACAATATGAGGCGCGGGTTCACAAATAGTTGAGATAGTAGGTAAATCTCGCAGTAATGGCGCGATGTGTAAGAGCGACGAGGCAATATATATGAGCCAGAAAAAGGGCTTTGATTACATCATTGTAGGGGCTGGAAGCGCGGGATGCGTGATGGCAAACCGTTTGAGTGAAGATCCAGACGTTACGGTTTGCCTGATTGAAGCCGGTAAAAAAGACAATTCCCTATTGATCAGAATGCCGGCTGGCGTTGGCGGCCTGATCAAAGAGGAAAATCCACAAAATTGGGGCTTCTGGACGACGCCGCAAAAGCATATGGAAGATCGCAAGCTGTGGTGGCCGCGCGGGCGCGGCTGGGGGGGCTCATCTTCGATTAATGGCATGATCTATATTCGCGGCCATGCGCGCGATTATGATCAATGGCGCCAGACCGGACTGACGGGGTGGGGGTTCTCGGATGTTTTGCCCTATTTCCGTAAGTCTGAGGGCTATGAAGGCGGATCTGATGACTTCCATGGTGGCGAGGGGCCGCTAAGGGTTTCAGAAAGCCCGCTGGTGGACAGCGTCTATGACATGTTCATGGCCGCAGGCCAGGAAGCCGGCTATCCGTTCACCAAGGACTTTAACGGCGCCCAACAAGAGGGATTTGGCCCATATCAACGGACTATCCATGAAGGCGAGCGTTGGAGCGCATCTTTTGCCTATTTGCGTCCGATCGTGAAAGAGCGCGAGAACCTGACCGTCATGTCGACAGCGCTGGTGTCGCGTGTCGTGTTCAGAGGTGGCAAAACACACGGCGTTGAAGTGGTCGCCAAGAAAGGCGCACAGCCGGAAACGATCGAAGCTGATCGCGAAGTGATCATTTGCGCCGGCGCGGTTCAATCGCCGCAAATTCTGCAACTCTCCGGGATCGGACCGGCCGATCAGATCCGCAAAGCCGGTGTGACCTGCGTCGCGGACTCCCCCAATGTTGGCGCGAACCTGCAGGATCATCTCGATGTCACGGTCATTCATGAAATGACCCAAAAAGCCTCTGCCTATTCAAAACAGGCAGGATTGAAGAAACTGGCTGTCGGGATTCGATATCTGATGTCGAAATCTGGCCCAGGCGCAGATAATTTCCTTCAGGCCGGCGCGTTCCTGAAAACCCGCGAGGGCCTCGATCGGCCCGATATTCAATTACATTTGGTCAATGCCATGATGCGCGAACACGGGAATTACGATTATAAGCGCGATGGGTTTACCATCCATTCCTGTCAGCTGCGTCCGGACAGTCGCGGGACGGTGATGATCAATAGCGATGATCCGTTTGAACATCCGCTCATTGATCCGAACTATCTTGCCGCAGAAACCGATCGCGTGACGATGCGGGAATCGGTCAAGATGATGCGAGAGATTGCCGGTCAAAATGCGCTCTCCCCGATCCGCGGTGCCGAAGCCCTGCCCGGCGAGAGCGTGCAGTCCGACGATGAGATTGATGCCTTTATCCGTCAGTATGGCGAGACGATCTATCACCCCGTCGGGACCGTTTCGATGGGCATTCATGACGAGGATCCACTCGACGGCGATTTGCGCGTGCGCGGTGTGGACGGTCTACGTGTGGTCGATGCGTCAGTGATGCCAACTCTGATTGGCGGCAATACGAATGCGCCAACCATCATGATTGCAGAAAAAATCTCCGATACGATCCGCGGGATTGCACCCTTGCCGCAAGAAACGGTCGAGGTCGCCGCTTAGTCGTCGCCGCGTTTCCAAATCGCATTGGCATGCTGATCGGTATCTGCGCCAAGCCCCATCCAGGCGAGCTGACCGGTATGGGCGTTGACGATGACAAACTTGCCGCGTTCAGCGAGCACGGTGGAAAGCTGTGTCCGCAGATCGAATGCGGTGATCTCTGCGTTCAGAATGAAGGTTCCCGTCATCAGTTCAGAGAAACGTCCGCTTTCATTCAGGACCGAAATAACCGCGCGTCGACCGTCTCCATCCGTCTGAATCGTAATCATGAAGTTTGAGGCGGCAGGCTTGTCGTCTTCGCTTGGGGGTTGCTGCGGAATGTGCCCGAACATGGCCGCCAGATCGAGAAACTCGTGGGCCACCCGAAACGCACCGCCATCGCCTCGTGCAACCTGCGAGTCGTGGGTGAGGCGGCCTTCATCCACAAAACCGCGCATCTGCCCGAGCGTGTAAGGTCCATAGACCACACCCGCCACCATGATGCGCCAAACCGGCGGATCAATCTGGGAAAGATCGAGAGGATCGGTCGAAGCCATATCGCCACGTCATCCTTGATTCGGAATGTTCAGGCCATAGCCTAACGCGTAATCGACTATTCTGGGAGGTAAGAGTGATTGAAAGCGAATTTCTGAACACCAACGTGGATGGCAATGTCCTGATTGTCGAGATCAACCGCCCGGAAAAGATGAATGCTGTGCATCCTCCGGCCAATCGGGATCTCGGCGAAGTTTTCGACCGGTTTGCAGAGGACAAGGACTTATGGGTCGCCATTATTACAGGTGCGGGCGATCGCGCGTTCTGCGCTGGAAATGATCTTCGTTACCAGGCTGAAGGCGGCGAGATGTTTCCGGTGCCAAGCGGATTTGGCGGTCTGACCAATCGATATGATCTGTTCAAGCCCGTCATCGCGGCGGTAAACGGCGTGGCGATGGGGGGCGGGTTCGAGATCGCGCTCGCATGCGATCTGATCATTGCCTCTGACAATGCTCGTTTCGCCTTGCCAGAACCAAAAGTGGGCCTCGCTGCGCTGGCTGGGGGATTACACCGTCTCCCGCGACAGATCGGGCTGAAAAACGCGATGGGCATGATGCTGACCGGTCGTCACGTGCAAGCGGATGAGGGCAAAGAACTCGGTTTCGTCAATGAAGTCGTGCCCCAAGCAGAGCTTATGGAAGCAGCGATGCGCTGGGCCGCGATGATTGCTGAATGTTCGCCCGCGTCGGTTCGAACGACCAAAGAAGTTGCGATGAAAGGACTGGATACAGCCAATCTCGAAGAGGCCTTTTCCATGCGCTATGACGCCATCGGACGGATGCTCAAAGGCCCAGATTTCATTGAAGGGCCGTTGGCCTTCGCGCAGAAACGCAAACCCAATTGGAGCGGCGAATAAGCAAAATCGGTTTGTCGTCACAGGGTCATCCCGGTATGGTTTAAAAAAGCCAAAAGGGGAGATACGGCATGTGGGTGCTATTCCGCTCGTTTTCTAACGCATCATCAAAGATCATCGCGACCTTTTTCATGGTGTTGATTTTGATGATGCTGGGCGTGCTATTCGCCCCAGGTGTGTTCAATAGCGTCAATGATTTCGCCAATTACATCGCCAATCTCAATTGGGTGCGCAATCCAAGCTTAGGAGAGCAAGGCGTCGCCGTTTTCCGGGTCTTCATCAACGAAGCCTCGATTTTCGGCATCCTGATGACCCTGATTGCGCGGGCTGTGGTCGAGCTGCTCTGGTGGGGCTCTGCGCAACTGTGGCGCACCGTCAATCCACCAGAGCCTGAAGCAACGCTCAAAACCAAAGAAGATGGCGGTTATTACAGCTAATTCTGTTGAAATCGGATGCCAACGGTTTGCACAAGACGCACATGCCGTTATGGCAGGTCGACTGTTGAATAGGAGAGAGACATGGGCCGCGAAGAAGTCCTGCGCCTTGAGGCGTATCTGAAGGAAAAACTCAATCCGGGACTGCGTCTGATTGCACGTAAGGAAACGGATGACTCGGTGGAAGTGTATCTCGGCGCTGAGTTTCTGGCTGTCGTGTACAAGGATGTTGATGACGGTGAGACCAGTTATGCGCTTAACATGACGGTTCTGTCAGAGGATATTGGCGCCGAATAAGCGACCAAACCTCAACCAGGCACCTTTCAGCCCGGGGCATATGCTCCGGGCTTTTGCGTTCAAAGCTTTGTCAAACAGCGGTATTGAGCTTGCAACCGCGAAACACCTCCAATAGATGAACGCTGAGTCCGCTAAGTCTGGCGCGACCTTCGGGGGCGCTGCCACATAGCGAAACGGCAAAACATAAAGATGCTGGATAAGATATGAGCCTGTACACCGACTATTTAGACCAAATCGAAGCCCGTAAAAAAGACGGCCTGAACCCCAAGCCGATTGAAGACGCACCGCTGGTCGCTGAACTGATCGCGCAGATCAAAGATACCGCGCATCCGCATCGCGCGCAGTCCCTCGACTTCTTCATTTATAACACGCTGCCCGGCACCACGTCCGCAGCCGGCGTCAAAGCACAGTTTCTGAAAGACATCATTCTTGGCAAGGAACAGGTGGCAGAAATCACCCCGACCTTTGCGTTCGAACTGCTTTCCCACATGAAAGGCGGGCCATCGATTGAAGTCCTGCTCGATTTGGCACTCGGCGACAATCAGGCGCTCGCAAAAGACGCCGCGAATGTGCTTAAGACCCAGGTCTTCTTGTACGAAGCCGACACCGATCGTCTGGAGGCCGCCTATAAGGGCGGAAACCCGGTCGCCAAAGGCATTCTGGAAAGTTACGCCAAAGCCGAATTCTTCACCGCTTTGCCAGAAGTCGAAGATGAGATTGAAGTCGTGACCTTCGTGGTTGCTGTAGGCGATGTTTCAACGGACTTGCTGTCGCCAGGAAAGGATGCCCACTCACGTTCTGACCGGGAACTGCATGGCAAGTGCATCTTTGAACACGATCAGGACAAACAAAACGCCCTGAGAGACCTCCAGGCGCAGCATCCGGACAAACGCGTCATGCTGGTCGCAGAGAAAGGGACCATGGGGGTTGGTTCCTCGCGCATGTCGGGCGTCAACAATGTCGCGCTTTGGACCGGCGTTCAGGCAAGCCCTTATGTGCCATTTATCAATATCGCACCGGTTGTCGGCGGTACGAACGGGATTTCGCCAATCTTCTACACCACAGTCGGCGTGACCGGAGGGATCGGCGTCGACCTCCAGAACTGGGCTCGCAAGCTCAATCACAATGGCGCGCCGGTCATCGATGAAGACGGTGACCCGGTGCTTGAGCAGCTCTATTCGGTCGACACGGGAACCGTTCTCAAGATCAATACGAAAACCAAGAAACTCTACTCAGAGGATGGCGAGGAGTTGGTCGACATCTCCAACGCGCTGACCCCCCAAAAGGTCGAGTTTATGAAGGCGGGCGGTTCCTATGCCGTCGTGTTTGGCAAAAAGCTCCAAACAACCGCGGCGGCGATCCTCGGTGTCGAAGCGCCGACCGTTTATGCCGCGTCCAAGGAAATCTCGCATGATGGCCGTGGTCTCACCGCCGTGGAGAAGATCTTCAACCGCAATGCGGTTGGCGTATCGCCTGGAAAAACGCTGCACGCCGGCTCGGATGTGCGCGTCAAAGTCAACATTGTCGGATCGCAAGACACAACCGGACTGATGACGTCGCAAGAGCTGGAAATGATGGCCGCGACGGTGATTTCACCGACGGTTGACGGCGCTTACCAATCCGGGTGCCACACCGCCTCCGTATGGGACCTGAAAGCCCAGCGTAATACGCCGAAACTGATGAGTTTCATGAACCGGTTCGGGCTGATCACAGGCCGCGATCCGAAGGGTGAATATCACCCGATGACGGACGTGATTCACAAAGTGCTCAACGATATCACGGTTGATGATTGGGACGTTATCATTGGCGGTGACTCGCACACCCGTATGTCAAAAGGCGTCGCCTTTGGCGCCGATTCCGGCACGGTTGGTCTCGCCCTCGCAACTGGCGAGGCGACCATGCCGATCCCAGAATCGGTAAAAGTCACGTTCAAAGGCTCCCTGAAAGACCATATGGATTTCCGCGACGTCGTGCACGCGACCCAGGCACAGATGCTTGAAGAGTTCGACGGCGAAAACGTCTTCCAGGGCCGGATCATCGAAGTCCATATCGGGACGCTTCTTGCCGATCAGGCTTTTACCTTCACCGACTGGACGGCCGAAATGAAGGCGAAAGCCTCAATCTGTATCTCTGAACCAGAGACGCTGATCGAGTCGCTCGAAATCGCCAAGAGCCGCATCGGCATCATGATCGAAAAAGGCATGGACAATGATAAAGGCGTTCTCAATAGCCTGATTGCCAAAGCCGATAAGCGTATTGAAGAGATCAGATCTGGCGAGCGCCCACCTCTGATGCCGGACGATTCTGCTGAATATGTGGCCGAGTTCACGGTTGATTTGGACAAAATCAACGAGCCAATGATTGCTGATCCGGACGTCAATAATGACGATGTCTCGCGCCGCTACACCCATGATACGATCCGTCCGATTTCCTATTATGAGGGCACCAAGCCTGTGGATCTCGGCTTTGTCGGCTCGTGCATGGTTCACAAGGGCGACATGAAGATCATTTCTCAAATGCTCAAAAACATCGAGGCACAGAACGGCACGGTTGAGTTCAAAGCGCCTTTGGTTGTGGCGCCGCCGACCTATAACATTGTTGATGAGCTCAAAGAGGAAGGTGACTGGGAAGTTCTGCAGAAATATTCCGGCTTTGAGTTCAACGATGACGCACCCAAAAACACCGCGCGGACAGAGTATGAGAACATCATGTATCTCGAACGTCCGGGATGTAATCTCTGTATGGGGAACCAGGAAAAAGCCGCCAATGGTGACACCGTGATGGCGACCTCGACGCGTCTCTTCCAAGGCCGTGTTGTGGCCGATAGTGAAGAGAAAAAGGGCGAGTCCTTGCTGGCCTCGACACCGGTTGTTGTTCTGTCCACCATCCTTGGACGTACACCGAGCATCGATGAATATGTGGCAGCGGTAGACGGGATCAATTTGACCAAATACGCTCCGCCGCGACTTTAATGATCGCGGCGCCTCTGCCGCAGAGAAAGCGGGAGAGCCGTCATGGCCAGAGACGATGACCCTGTCACAAGCCCAGCTTATGGCAGCTATCAGAACGAAATCTATGGGGCGGGGCTTCAAGGCGTCATCCCTAAATATCCGATAGATTTCAAGGACCTCGTCGCGCGCGCCGAAGCTGCCATGCCCGAGCATGTGCTGTCCTACGTACAGGGCGGCTGCGGCGATGAGCGGACCCAGGATCAAAACGCCGATGCCTTTCACAATTGGGGTATGATTCCGCGCATGATGGTCGATTGCTCGACGCGTGATCTGACCATTGACCTGTTTGGCGATACGCTGCCCAATCCGGCCTTCATGGCGCCTGTCGGCGTGAACGGGATTTGTACACAGGATGGGCATGGAGATATCGCCGCTGCGAAAGCGTCAGCCTTGGCGGGCGTGCCGTTCATGGCGTCGACGCTGGCCAATGATCCGCTTGAAGAGGTGATCAAGCATTGCGGCGATGTGCCGGCTTACTTCCAGCTCTACACGCCGAAGAATAAGGAGCTTGCCGAGAGCCTGATTTCGCGCGCGGAGAAGGCTGGATACAAGGCCATCGTTGTGACTCTGGACACCTGGTTGACAGGGTGGCGGCCGCGTGACCTGACCAGTGCCAACTTCCCGCAATTGCGCGGTCATGTGCTTGAAAACTATTTCTCTGATCCGGTCTTCCGCAGCCAACTCGCCGCGCCGCCAGAAGAAGATCGGGCCACGGCCATCATGACTTGGGGGGCGGTCTTTGGAGAGGTGCTGACCTGGGATCATGTGCCATGGCTCCGAGAAGCGACCAATCTTCCCATCGTACTGAAAGGCATCTGTCATGGTGAGGATGCCCGCCGCGCCGTCGATCTGGGAATAGACGCGATCTATTGTTCCAATCACGGCGGGAGACAGGCAAATGGCGGGATCGCCGCGATCGATATGCTGCCAGGTGTTGTCGAAGGCGCTGGCGATACGCCGGTCCTGTTCGATTCCGGTATTCGGTCTGGCAGCGATATGATCAAGGCCATTGCCCTTGGAGCGACCGCCGTTGGCGTCGGGCGTCCATATACATATGGCCTCGCGCTTGGGGGTGCAGAGGGCGCTGCGCATGTTCTAAAATGTATGTTGGCCGAGGCCGACCTGATGATGGCGGTGAACGGGTATCCAAGCCTGGATGCTGTTCGCGCTGAAGGCGCGCATCGTTTGCCATTGCCGAGCTGATAGGCCCAGAATGAGTTTCTTGGCACGTCTCGGGGTCACGCATCCGATCGTACAGGCCCCAATGGCCGGCATTTCGACGCCTGAGCTCGCCGCCGCGGTTTCGAATGCTGGCGCGCTCGGATCGATCAGTGTCGGTGCGACGGATGCGGCGGGGGCAGAGCAGATGATCGCGGATCTGAAAAGCCGCACGGATCGCCCCTTCAACGTGAATGTATTCGTTCACGCAACGCCGAAGAGAGACGTTCAGCGCGAGGCGGCTTGGACTCGCAAATTGGCCCCTCTATTCGAACAGTTTGGCGCGGCGCCACCGAAAGAGCTCAAAGTCATTTATGAGAGCTTTGCGGACGATGATGATATGTTGGATGTCCTGATCCGCATGCGCCCGGCGGTTGTCAGCCTTCATTTCGGGCTGCCTCGCCAGGACAAGATCGATGCGCTGAAAGCGGCCGGCTGCGCCGTCATCGCCACGGCCACGAGCCTGAAAGAAGCCGAACTGATCGAGGCGGCCGGGCTCGATGCTATCGTTGCTCAAGGCTATGAAGCGGGCGGCCATCGCGGCATTTTCGATCCGGCCGGATCTGATAGTTGCCTTGGAACTTTGCCGCTGACGCAAATACTGACGGCGAACACCTCCCTGCCGGTGATCGCCGCTGGCGGCATCATGAACGGGCAGAGCATCGCCGCAGCGCTGCGTCTTGGCGCCGAAGCGGCGCAGCTGGGCACAGCATTCGTAGCGTCTCCTGAAAGCAATGCAGATACGGCTTATCGCACTGCGCTTATGGGCGATGGGGCGCACCAAACGGTTATGCTCGATGCCATTTCCGGACGGCCAGCGCGGTGCTTGTCAAACAAGATCACCACCTGGGCCGCGCGCCAGGAGGAGACCGCCCCACCAGCCTATCCGATCGCTTATGATGCTGGAAAAGCGCTTAATTCGGCCGGTAAGGCAGAAGGGGAGTTTGGATATGGCGCTCAATGGGCGGGGCAGGGCGCGCCTTTGGCCCGCGCGCTTCCCGCGGCTGAACTGGTCGAAACCCTGATCAAAGAACTCGCCGATGCAGATCGACGAGTTCTGTGAGCCTTGAGTTGATTGCTCTTTTGCCGAAGAGACTTAAAGCACGTCCAGCATTTCCGCGACCAGTGGGTGGCGGACAACATCTTGTCCCTCCAGCCGGATCACCGCTGCACCGCCCAGTTTCTCGAGCCGCTCTGCCGCGGTTCCGAGACCGGAGAGCTCTGGCAACAAGTCGCTCTGCGCCGGATCCCCGGTCACCACCATGGTGGAGTGCCAGCCGAGGCGCGTGAGGAGCATCTTGATCTGCGTGTAGGTACAGTTTTGCGCTTCATCGATGACGACGAAGGCATTGTTCAAGGTACGGCCGCGCATGAAACCGATCGGTGCAATCTCGATCAATCCTTCAGACATCATATGCTTTAGCTGTTGTGGGCTGAGGCGGTCAGAAAGGGCGTCATAAAGCGGGCGAAGATAGGGGGCGAGCTTATCCTCCATCGCGCCCGGGAGGAAGCCGATCTGTTCGCCGGCTTCAACGGCAGGGCGAGACAATATGATTCGCGCGACTTTCCCCTTTTGCAGGGCTTCCACCGCTTTGCAGATGGCCAGATAGGTTTTCCCGGTCCCGGCAGGCCCGAGAGCGCAGACGAGAGACTTTTCCTCGAGCGCTTCGAGAAGCCGGGCCTGATTCTCCGATCTCGGTTTGACGGTTTTCTGATAACGTTGATTGCGCGATCCATGCGCGGGCTCTGTTCGTTTGGGTTTATCCACGTCATCAGGATGCCAACCATCGCTGCCTCCTGGGATGGCATAGAGCTGAGTTTCACGGGCGGCGCCTTTTTCAAAGAAGTTCGAAGCGTCGAAGGCTGCTTGTGCTTTCTGGCGTTTCGTGGCTGCGCGTTTACCCATGAGGTTCTCCTTTCAGGATTGAAAATAGGGTAGAAAAAAACCGCCGAGCCGAAGGCGCAGCGGTTGTTGAAATTGCGAGGAGGGACTTGGCATCCGGACCTGAACCGGAAGTTCTGGGCCGCGGGGGTGTTTGCAAAGACGGTCTATGGACCATCGGCAATCGTCCTTCCGAATCTCTATCTTGAATTACACCCTAATAGGGTTAACCGAATGTGACAGCGATAATCCGCGCGCGAAATAAAATTCTGGGAGACCGATATGGCATTGTACGAATTGGACGGAGTTTGCCCAACTCTTCCGCAGTCTGGGGATTTTTGGGTGGCTGAGAACGCCTCCGTGATGGGCAATGTGATTCTCGAAGAGAATGCCTCTGTCTGGTTTAATGCCGTGCTGCGCGGCGATAATGACCCAATTACGATTGGTGAAAACTCAAATGTTCAAGATGGCAGTGTACTTCATACCGATCTCGGTTGTCCGCTAAATATCGGCAAGAATGTCACGATCGGACACATGGTCATGCTGCATGGCTGCACAATTGGCGAGGAGTCTCTGATCGGGATTGGTGCAACGGTGCTGAATCGCGCGGTGATCGGCAAGAATTGCATCATTGGCGCGCATGCTTTGATCCCGGAGGGCAAGGTGATTCCGGACAATTCACTGGTCATGGGGGCGCCGGGCAAAGTCGTCAAAGAGATCAGCGAGCCCCAGATCATGATGATCAAGGGCTCGGCGCAGGTCTATGTCGACAATTGGAAGCGCTTCAAGGCCGGACTCAAGCGGATCGAAGAATAGAGTAATCAGATCGCATCCGCCGCGAGGACATAATTAAATCCAAACTCCAGAGCGCCGTCGCGATCGATCAAGTCGAGGGCGCGTTTTCGCAAGTCCTCGCCGGCGCGGGTGAGGGCCGCCGCCAAGGCTCTATCCTGCAAACGATCCAGGCGCGGCTGACACAAATCAATCTGCGAATTCACAAAGCTCGCTTTGTATCGGATCGGAAACCGCTCCAGCCCGCGCGGACTGAAACCGGACCGCTTCAACTGATCAGAGACCCATGCGGATGGGTATTCTCTGTATGGCAGGTCATTCCCAAGCAGCAGACACGCATCGCGATAACGGCCAATTTCCCAAACCAATTGGCCCGCTTTGGACTGTGGGCGGTCCGCTGGAACATATGGTTCTGGCCCCGTGATGTAGAGTGTTTGACGGGTGAGAGGTCGCAGCCGCGCGAATAAGTAAGGCTGGAAATAGGGGGCAAATCCCTCAATCGCGCCGAGCAGATAGTCTGCAAGCACCGTATCGTAGATTTCCCCTTTCAATAAATCCGCTTTCGCCCAGTTGCCCAGAACGATTCTGTCCTGCGGGCGTCTCACGCCAGCAGTCGCGTCCCGCACTTTATCGGCATCGCCCGGGGCGCCGGTAATTGCCGTCCAGGAACTTGTTTCGAGGCGTGAAACCCAGCTGATTGAATGCAAGCCGGTCCCAGCATCGAGAAATGAACCCCAGGGACGGTCGCCTTGCAGCTGCTCAATATATTCAAACAAGAGGGACGGTTTGAACGTTTTCATCGATCATGTTTCGGATTTTGGTTCGCGCCGAGTTGCGACGTAAAGGACGCCTATGCCGATCGCGCCGACCAAAACGGCGAGGGCGAGCGGCGATGTGCGCAGAAACCAACCGCTGATCCCGCAGGCGAGCAACATGCCGCCAATCGCGATGAATTTGCTCTTCCGCGCGATCTCGCCGCGCTCGACAAAATCCTGGACGATCTGACCGATGCCTGGACGCGCATAGATCCAATCACGGACTTTTGGATGAGACTCAGCCAGACAGAATACGGCGAAGATCCAAAAAATCGTCGTTGGCCAAAGTGGAAGCACCAAGCCCACCGCGCCTATTCCCAGAAAGATAAACCCAAACAGGGCCCAGACCCACCTCATGCAACCTCCGCTGCCGCGGCGGCGCTGGCCCAGGCCCATTGGAAATTGTACCCGCCAAGCCAGCCGGTGACGTCGACACATTCGCCTATGAAGAACAGGCCCGGTTGAAGTTTGCTTTCCATCGTCCGCGAAGATAAGGCGTCCGTGCTCACTCCGCCAGCTGTGACTTCTGCAGTGCGCCAGCCTTCCGTGCCGGCGGGCCGCAAAAGCCATTTGTTTATGGCTTGCGCCAGTGCGTCGATTTGCTGATTGGAGAGCATTGCAAGCCGCGTGGCCGGGCTAAATCCTGACTCGCCCACAAAATAGTCGGCGAAGCGCGATGGGAAGACGGTCGCAAGCAATTGTGTCAGGGTTTGTTTCGGCGCATCTGACTTGGCCGCTTTCAACCAATCCAGCGCGTTCTCACCTGGCAACAGATCAACCGCAATCGGTTCTCCGGTTTGCCAATAACTCGAAATCTGCAAAACCGAGGGGCCAGATAAACCGCGATGTGTGAACAGCATGTTCTCGACAAAGCTCGGGCCGCGTTCGGCATGGGCTTCGACGGGGATCGAAACGCCCGATAGCGACGAGAACGCGTCGCGATGCGCATCGGTAAAGGTCAGCGGCACCAGCGCAGGTCGCGTTGGAACAATCTCATGACCAAATTGCTGGGCGACCTCATAGGCATAGCTTGTCGCGCCGATCTTGGGGATCGAGAGACCGCCCGTTGCGATGACGAGGCTTCGGCACCTGAGTGGGCCGCTTGAGAGACGCACGTGGAATCCGTCATCAACCGGCTCGATCGCCAGGGCTTGCGTTTCCAGCGACAGATGGCCGCCTGCGCTTGATAGCTCATCGAGAAGCATTTGGATGACGGCCCCGCTTTTTTGATCGCAAAAGAGCTGGCCCAGTGTCTTCTCATGCCAGGTTAGATCATGCGCCGCCATCAGGTCGCAGAAATCCCATGGTGTGTATCTCGCGAGCGCCGATTTGGCGAAATGAGGGTTCCCGGAAATGAAGCGGGCGGGTTCGGTCTCAAGGTTTGTGAAATTGCACCGCCCGCCACCGGAGATCCGAATCTTCTCAGCGGGTTTCGCAGAATGATCGATGACGCGAACGCGCCGTCCGCGTTTGGCTGCGCGGGATCCGCAGAGCAAACCGGCTGCACCGGCGCCAATGATAAGGATATCAACGTGTTCCAAATCCGATCCCGAACCGCCAATCATGGCGAAAAAGTCTTGTTTCCGCCCTGTTGGCGGCTAGCCGAAGCCGTGTAAAGGTTATGGTAATAAACAGGAAGGGACTTCACCATGCGCGGTCGGACATTAGGGGTTCGCAGCATACTGCTCGGGGCAATGGGACTTGCACTGGTGGCTTGCGGGGGCGGCAATAACACCTCTGATGAGATCCCACCGCCACCTGAGGAAGCCGAAGGACAGGTCGTTGAGCGGTCCCGTTCTGATCAGGTTGCGGCTGAGCGCCGCGAACGCGAACGTCAACGATTGGCACAAAGAAACGGCGAAGGTCGTTTTGCTTATGTGCGCTATGCGCCGGATACGAGCGATTCTCTGCCGAAGGCGTGTCTCGTGTTTTCTGAGTCGCTCGATCCCAATGCAGACTATTCGATCTATGCGCCGATGGATGGCGATGTTGAAGTTGCCTACAGTGTTTCTGGCCAACAGCTTTGCTTGAGCGGACTGAGTTTTGCGTCGACCTACACGCTGACGTTGACCGAAGGCCTGCCGTCTGAAGACGGGGATGAGCTCGGGCGTGAAGAAGAAGTCCAAATCAGTTTTGAAGACCGCCCCGCCTATGTCGGATTTAGTGGGTCCGGCGTCATCCTGCCCCGCGAAGACGCCGACGGATTGGCGATCGAGACGGTGAATGTTGACGGCGTGCGCGTGACCGTTTCGCGCGTCAATGATCGCGCATTGGCGTTCAAATCCATCACGCAAGGATCAGAGAGCCAGCAAGGCCGCTACTCCTATGTTTATGGTGATGAGAATCCGAGTGATCTTTCATCGGAAGTCTGGTCCGGCACCATGGAGATTCAGAATCTCAAAAATGCGCCGGTTGTGACCATATTCCCATTACCGGATGTGATCGGCACGCTCGAGCCTGGCGCCTACTTCATTGAAGTGACGGATGCGATTGAACTCGATCGCTATGAAGGCCCGCCGGCATCGGCGAAACGTTGGGTGATGCTGACCGACCTCGCCTTGACCGCTTATCGGAGCGGGTCTGGCCTGGATGTGACGCTGCGCTCTCTGCAAGATGGCCGCGTGATGCCGAACACACCGGTGCAACTGATCGCGCGCAATAATGAGGTCTTGGGCGAGGGATCGACGGGCGTGGACGGACGCGTTTCGTTCAACGCCGAACTGCTGGCTGGGACGGGAAACATGGCGCCGAAAATGGTGCTGGCATCTGGCCTGAAGGGCGACACCGCGATTCTCGACCTGTCGCGGGCGCCAGTAGATCTGTCCGAACTCGATACGGGTGGCCGCGTCACGCCCGGCGAGGTCGATGCCTATCTTTATACAGAACGCGGCATCTACCGACCCGGCGAAACGGTGTTCGTCACTGCGATGATGCGCGACCGGGCTGGTCGAGCGATCTCTGATCGCAATGGGACTCTGATCACCTATCGTCCGAACGGGATGGAATCCTTCCGCGTCCGCTTCGCGGTTGGCGATGCTGGAACCATCCAACGCGATATCGAATTGCCCAGCAGCGCTGCGCGCGGTGTGTGGCGTTCGGTGGTGGAGATTGACGGGATCGGGCAGGTCGGTTCGGTGTCCTACTCGGTGGAGGATTTTGTGCCGCAACGAATCGCGGTCGAGCTCGAAGCCGAAGACGCCCCCTTCCTGCCGGGCGATGATGCGCGCGATATCGATATTGCCGCGCGTTTCCTTTATGGCGCCCCAGGCGCGGCATTGACGGTCATGTCGCAAGCCAGGGTCGAAGTTGACCCGCAGCCCTTTGGCTATGAAGGGTTCAGCTGGGGACCGCATGATGGCAGTTTCCGGGAACAGATCATCGATTTACCGGATCAGATTACCGATGGCTCAGGGCAGGCCATCGTTCGCCTCGCGCCGGGAAATCGCGGACAATCAGCGCATGTGCCTCTACGCTTGAATGCGGTTATCAGCGTGCTCGAACCGGGCGGCCGCGCAGTCACTGAAAGCGTGCGGATTCCGTATCGTCCAAAGGACCTGTATCTGGGCGTCAATCCTGTCTTTGATGGCCGCGTTGGGCAGGGCGAGGAAGCCACGTTCGAACTCGCAGCTGTCAATGCGGCGGGCGAAGGACAGGTGGAAGACCTGCGCTGGAAGATCCTCGAGATCAATTACCACTATGATTGGTACCGCGAAGATGGACGCTGGAAATGGCGGCGCTCGCGAACAGTTCGAACGGTGAATGAAGGGGGCCTGCGCACACAGAATGGCGCCGGTACGTTGACGGTGTCCGGCCTGGATTGGGGCGCGCACGAGCTGGTCATCGAATCCACTGATGGCTCAATCGCAAGCCGCGCGTTCCGTGTCGGTTGGGGCAATGATGTCTCAGGCGACGGCGTCGAGGCGCCGGATCGCGTCGAAGTCTCGGTCGACGAACAGCAAATTGTCGCCGGCCGTCCAGCCGCGCTGACCATTGTGCCCCCTTATGATGGCGAAGCGCAGATTGTCGTGGCGACCGATCGTGTCCTGTCCATTGAGACCCGGCAGGTCCAGGCCACGGGCACCACGGTCACGCTTCCCGTCACCGATGATTGGGGCGAAGGCGCCTACGTCATGGTCAATGTCTATACCCCCCGTGACCCTGTGGTTCAGTCCAAGCCGCGCCGCGCGGTTGGCGTGGGATATGTGCCGGTCAGCATGGAGAATCGGACGTTTAATGTTGAGATTGAAGCGCCAGAGCTGATCCGGCCTGGTCGAGATCAGACGATCACGGTTTCTGTTGACGGTGGTCCTCGCGAAAAAGCCTTTGTCACGCTGGCGGCGGTCGATGAAGGCATTCTTCGCCTGACCAAGTTCTCAAGCCCCAACCCTACCGACTGGTATTATGGCAAGAAAGCTATGGGCCTGTCGCTGTTCGACGATTATGGGCGTCTGCTGGATCCAAACCTCGGACTGCCTGCCGAGGTTCGCACCGGCGGTGACCAACTCGGCGGCGAAGGCCTGTCCGTGGTTCCGACCCAAACCGTCGCCATGTTCAGCGGTATCGTAGAAGTCGGCCGAGGCGGCGAGGCAGAGATCGATTTCACCATTCCGGAGTTCAATGGCGAACTGCGATTGATGGCGGTGGCTTGGTCTGCGACCGGTCTCGGTCAAGCGGACCAACCCATGACCGTGCGCCGAGAAGCGCCGGCGGATCTGATTTTGCCGCGTTTCATGGCCCCCGGCGATGAAGCCCTGGCGACGGTCAGTATCGACAATATCGAGCTGCCTGACGGTGATTTCAGTGCGAATCTGACGGCGACGGAGCCGATCAGTGTCGCCGCGGCGGAGCTGTCCAAAGCCATCCCAAGTGGGACGCGATCGGATCAGGCGGTTCGGTTCACGGCCGATGGCGCTGGCATATCCAATATGCGGCTCAACGTGACCGGCCCTGATAATTACAGTGTCACGCGAACCTATCAGATCCAGACGCGCTCCGCCTTTCTGCCGGTGACCAATATCAGCCGCGCGCTGATGGAGGAGGATCAAACCTACGCGCCGGATCTCAGTCTGTTTGAGGGTTTTGTCCCGGGCACGGCAAGAATGACGGTCAGTTTCTCAGGGCTGCCGGTGGATCCGAACGCGCTCTACAATTCGCTTGCGCGCTATCCTTATGGCTGTACCGAACAGACGATCAGTCGAGCCATGCCGCTGATCTATGCAGAGCAGCTGATCGAAGAAGGCGCGCGCGATAATAATCAACCCGTCGCGCGCGATCGCGTGCAGGCGGCGGTTTCGCGTATCCTCAATCGACAGAGCGATAATGGCGCATTTGGGCTGTGGCGGGCCGGGGACGGTTATGCCTCGCCTTGGCTTGGGGCCTATACCGCCGATTTCCTCTATCGCGCGAAGGAAAACGGATATGAGGTGCCGCAAAGCGCCCTAGACCGGGCGTATCAGTCTTTGCGAACCATCGCGCAGGGCGATGCGTGGCGGGTCTATGGCTATCAGACCGACGTTTATGAAAGTCGTTGGCACGATGATACCGAGAAAAAACTGATGCAACGCGCCGCGCCATACGCGCTCTATGTGCTCGCCCGTGCAGGTAAGGCAGATGTATCTCGTCTGCGGTATCTGCATGATCGTGAACTCGGCGACATGCGCTCGCCGCTTGCCAAGGCGCATCTTGCTGCAGCGCTCTCATATATGGGCGACCGGTCGCGCGCGTTCAGTGCCTTTAGCGCGGCTGAGGAAGCCCTCGGCTACGATAATGATGGTGACTATTATCAAACGCCGATGCGCGATCAGGCAGGTGTTTTGGCGCTGGCAGCTGAAACCGGGTTCAATGATCTCGTTGCCCGGCTCGGTGAAAAGCTCGGTGAAGAAACGCCGGAGCCCGATCAGCTGACGACGCAGGAGAAAGCCTTCATGCTTCTGGCGGTCGGCAGCCTGTCGCAAGAGGATGGTTTGCGCCTCGATGTCGATGGTTTGGGGCGCAATAGCAATAATGATCGTCGCTATTTCGTGACGCCGGACCAGGTCGAGCGCGGTGTCAGTTTCCGCCTGCGCCGTGGATCCAGCCCGGTCTTCCGAACCGTCATGGTCACCGGCGCTCCAGACAGCGCGCCGCGTCCAGCCAGCGAAAAACTGTCCGCGACCAAGCGGATCCGGTCCTTGCAAGGCGGGCGGGTGAACCTGGCCGATATCACGCAAGGCGATCAATTGGTTGTTACCTTGACCTTGTCGCCCCGCGAACGGCGAAACAATCCGGTCATTCTGGCCGACTTGTTGCCCGCAGGTTTCGAAATCGAGACCGTGCTCCGCCCGGCTGACGGTGATCGAGAATATGGCCCTGATGGCGCATTCGCTTGGATCGGAGAGATTGATGCCGCTGAAACGGCGGAGGAGCGTGACGACCGGTTCGTCGCTTCGATTGATGTGGTCAATCAGGACCGCACGCTGGCCTATGTGGTTCGAGCCGTGACACCGGGGACGTACACAATGCCCGGCGTTGTGGCCGAAGACATGTATCGCCCGGATGTCTTCGCGCGGTCGGCGGCGTCTGAGATCACCATCGCCCCGCAAGTTAGCGGAGCAGGCGGCACACGATGATTTGGCTTAAGCGGCTAGCGATTCTGTTCGCAGTTTCGCTGGCTGCCATTCTCGTTCTCGACAAACTCTTCCCCCCGCCGATTGAGCGGGGGCGAGATGTCTCGATTATGATATCGGATCGCGACGACCGCCCCTTGCGGGCGATCCCGCGGGAGAATGGCTCTTGGCGCTTCGCAGCCAATCTCGACAATATCGATCCAGTTTTCATCGAGGCCTTGTTGGAAGTTGAGGATAAGCGTTTCTGGACGCATGGCGGAGTTGATTGGGTCGGCATGGTCCGCGCGGTGACGAGTTCGACGCAAGCTGGTCGTGTGGTGTCCGGTGGATCAACGATCACGATGCAGACCGCGCGTCTGCTCGAACCCCGACCGAAACGAACAATCGGCGCCAAGCTCGCCGAAATGTGGCGGGCGCATCAGTTGGAATGGCGGCTGAGCAAACGAGAAATCTTGGAACTGTACCTGACGCTCACACCTTATGGGGGAAACTTGGAAGGCATTCGCGCGGCCAGCTGGCGATATTTCGGGCGCGAGCCAAACCGTCTTTCGGACGATCAGATCGCCCTGCTGATCGCCTTGCCGCAATCGCCAGAGGTGCGCCGTCCGGATTTGCGCCCTGAAGGGGCTCGGGCGGGCCGAGACTCAATCGTCGCGAAATTGGAGCGTCTTGGCTATCTGAATGAGGCGCGCGGCGCCGAAGCGAGAGCGGCCTTTGTTCCGGGACGTCGGTATGCGTTTCCGGCGCGGGCGTGGCACGCAACATCGAACGCCGCCGGCGATGGACGGCGAGACGTTCGTTCGACAATTGATGCCGGCCTTCAAGCGGAGATGGAGCAGATCGCTCAACGGTTCGTCAGCGACCTGGAGCCGGATGTGCAGGTCTCGATCCTTGTCGTAGATATTCCAACCCGAGCGGTTCGCGCAGCGGTTGGGTCTGCAGATCGAGGACGCCCGGGCGGTTGGTTGGATTTAACCGCACAAGCGCGTTCGCCTGGCTCAACCTTGAAACCCTTCATCTATGCACTCGCCTTCGATGATGGCAGCGCCGCCCCTTCGACGCGAATTGCCGATTTGCCAAAGCGGTTCGCGTCTTACCAACCGGAAAACTTCGACCGACTGTTTCGCGGAGATGTGCGCATATCGGAAGCCTTGCAGCACTCACTGAACGTTCCGGCGGTTCTGACCCTCGATCGTATCGGGCCGCAGCGTTTTGCGGCGGCTTTGGCGCTGGCAGGTGCGTATCCAAGGATTTCAGGATCTGCGACCAAGGATCCCGGTTTGGCGTTGGCGCTGGGCGGGGCCGGACTCACGGGGCAGGAACTCGCCGTTCTATATGCCGCGCTGGGTGACAGTGGCCGCGCAAAGCCGCTCAACTGGGATGCTGATCAAATCGGTGCGTCGCAGCGCCATTATCAATTGATGACCGCTGACAGCGCGGAAAAGATTTTGAAAATCCTGCGCGATACGCCGACACCGGCGGGCCGTATGCCAGGGCGTTTGACGGCCAATGCGCCGCAAGTCGCCTTTAAGACAGGGACGTCATATGGCTATCGCGACGCTTGGGCGGCAGGGGTCGCGGGGGATTATGCGATTGTCATCTGGGTCGGGCGCGCGGATGGTGCCCCAAGACCGGATCAGACGGGCCGCAAAGCTGCCTTACCACTCTTGTTTGAAACAGCCGACCGCGCCGCACACCATCTCGGTGAGAGCGGTTCTGCCAAATCCCGATTGATGAGCGAAAAGCGTCCAACAGCGCGAGGGGCTTTGGCGACGTTCGATGACCAGGCCAAGCCACCCGAAATCCTGTTTCCACCTCGTCAAGCCGAGTTGTGGGCCGGCACGGTTGATGGTCAACCGGCCAGGCCCTTTGTGTTCGCAGGGCGAGGGGAAGGGGCTCTGACCTGGTTCGTCGATGGGCAAGCTGTGCGTCTCGATGATGGCGGCTTGCCGAGCTGGCGCCCCTCTGAGGCGGGCTTTTATCGCGTCTCCGCCGTCGACCCAGCTGGTCGCACGAGCAGTGTTCGGGTTCGGGTGCTCGAATAGCGATTAAGCACGCTGCCGCGCGGGGAGGACTGGACTCTTGCCTTCAAAAAAGTGACACTGGCGTCATGAATAAGACTCACTATGACGTTTTGATCGTTGGTGCTGGGCTTTCTGGCATTGGCGCAGCGGTACATTTGCTGAAAAAGTGTCCAGGCAAATCGTATCAGATTTTGGAAATGCGCGATGCGATGGGCGGGACCTGGGACTTGTTCCGCTATCCCGGGATCCGAAGCGACAGCGACATGCATACGCTGGGCTTCAACTTCAAGCCTTGGAAAGAGCAAAAGGCCATTGCCGACGGCCCAGCGATCCGCAAATACATTGAGGAAACCGCTGACGAAAACGGGATCAATCCGAATATTCGCTACGGCCACAAGGTGCTCAGTGCGAGTTGGGACAGCCCGTCCGCGAAATGGACGGTAACAGTTGAGACCGGCGGCAAGAAGCAAAAACTGACCTGCAGCTGGTTGCATATGTGCGCAGGCTATTATCGCTATGATCAGGGCTATACGCCGGAATTCGAAGGACGCGATGATTTCAAGGGAGAGGTCATTCATCCCCAGCACTGGCCGGAAGATTATGATTATACCGGGAAAAAGGTTGTCGTGATTGGCTCTGGCGCGACCGCGATGACGCTGGTGCCGGCCATGACCGACAAGGCCGAGCACGTGACCATGTTGCAGCGCTCGCCGACCTATGTCGTTTCACGACCCGCCGAGGACAAGTTTGCCAATGGTCTTCGCAAATTTCTGCCCGGGATGATGGCTTACGGCATTACGCGCTGGCGGAATGTTCTGATGCAGCTCTTCATCTATAATCAGACCCGACGCCGTCCGCAGAAAATCAAAGAAAGACTGCTGGATATGACGCGCGAAGAGATCGGCGACGAGATGGTGCAAAAGCACTTCACGCCGGAATATAACCCTTGGGATCAACGGCTTTGCCTGATTCCTGATGGCGATCTCTATACGGCGCTGAATGAGGGCAAAGCCTCAGTCGTCACCGAGCATATTGATCGATTCACCAGCGACGGCATCAAACTGAAATCTGGCGAAGAGCTGGAAGCGGACCTGATCGTCACGGCGACGGGACTGGATCTGCAATTCATCGGTGGCACCGAAATCACAGTCGATGGCCGTAAACAGAACGTCCATGACCTGCTGAATTATCGCGGCGCTATGGTCTCTAATATTCCGAATATGACGGCTGTTTTTGGCTATACCAATGCCAGCTGGACGCTCCGCGCAGATTTGACCAGCGAGTATATGTGCAAAGTGATCAATCGCTTGGACAAAGAGAATTATGTCGAAGCGCGCCCGGTCGCGGATGGCGTTGAGCCGGCTGCTGACTTTCTCGATTTCTCATCGGGCTATGTCCAGCGTGCGGTGGAGCGGTTCCCACAACAGGGCAAGGAAGCCCCTTGGGTGATCACGCAAAACTATGCGCGCGATATTTTCCTGATGCGTCATGGCAAACTTGAAGACGGGGCGCTCATTTTCCGCCGTCAGCATGAAACCGTCGATCAAGTGGCCGGAATGGTGCCAGCCGCAGCTGAATAGCAGCGATTACACACCCGCGGAGAAAACGATCTTGAACGTCAGCGCGCTCCGGCGTATGAGACGCGTTCCGTGCCGCCTTAGCTCAGTCGGTTAGAGCGCTAGATTGTGGATCTAGAGGTCCCCCGTTCGAACCGGGGAGGCGGTACCATTCCCCGAAACGATAGGTTGTTTTGGCTTAAGCCAGCCATACGCGCTTTCGTAGCGCTCGAAGCCATCATCCGGGACGACATAGTGACAGCGCAGCTGGCTGGAAATGAAGTCTGCCACCACGAACCGATCGGAGGTGAGGTAATGCTCGCCAAGGATCGGTTTCACGGCATCAGTCGCTTCTTGTAACCGGTAATGCGGAATGGTCGGGAAGATGTGGTGGATGACGTGTAGATTGCCGATATTGTGCGTGAGCCAGTTGAAGGGGCCGTAATCGCGATCGACGGATGCCAGCGCGCCCTTGAGCCGCGTCCAGTCTTTTTCATCATACACCGGGACGTCGGGAGCCACGTGCTGCATATACGTGACGAAGGTCAGCCACGCGCCATAAATCAGATAGGGTGCGAGAATGTACTTGGCGAAAAAGCCCCAACCAAAAATGACGCCAAGACCGATATAAAGGCTCAGAAAACCGACCAGCGCGGCGAGCCCGAGATACCAGGACACGCGCACTGATTTCGTATAGAGGTCGCTTTGCGGGAGGTAATGACTGCCCGTGATCGGCTTGTAGGTCGTCAGATTCCGGATGCCGAGTTTGTACATTGGCCAGCCAATGATAACGAAAATCCCGGACCGAAAGATGATTTTGCGAAACAATGTGTCCTCGCCTTTTCCGGCGGGGCGGAACACTTCTTCCAGTTTGAAATGCCCGGTCTTCATATGATGTAGCGCGTGGCTGCGCTGCCACCCGCGATACGGGACCAGGATCGCGCCATGCACCAGAATGCCAATGGTCGAGTTGATCATTCTGTTTTTTGCAAATGAGCCATGTCCCGCATCATGTCCGATGACAAATAATGACCACAGCATGGTTCCGATCATGAAGATGATCGGCCATTCGAAATACCAGGCATTGACCTGGGTCAAGGCCCAATACAGCCCCGCAATCACCATTAGATCGAACAGGAGATAGGCAGATGCGCGCCAAACATTGGGTTCAAAACAACGCGCTGGTATTGCCGCGTGCAGGTCTTGCTGCGTGAAGGGGAGGTCTTTTGTACTCATCTCTCACTCTGTTCATGAGCCTAAACAGATACGTCACCTATTCATGTCTTAGAATTACAGATGGAAAGTTAACATGATGAATACTGTCGCAGCGTTCCGCGATTGGTATTCTCGCCACACTGCCGCGAAGAGACGCAGCCACAGACTCACACCTAGCCTTGCCCCAAGGGGTGACGAAAGCTACGAAGCACCCCATATCTGTTGCGGCGCGGCATCGCGCGTCGTTTTTTATGGAGACAGGATGTCAAAAGAAGAAATCCTTGAGTTCAATGGCACCATCGTTGAACTTCTGCCGAACGCGACCTTCCGCGTGAAGCTTGAAAATGATCATGAGATCATTGGCTATACAGCCGGAAAAATGCGGAAAAACCGCATTCGTATCCTCACCGGGGATAAGGTTTTGGTTGAAATGACCCCTTACGATCTGACCAAAGGTCGGATCACATATCGCTTCAAATAGGCTTGCCGCCTTGAGCGACGCACAGGTTCCAGACGGCTTCGAGCGGCACTTTCGCCGCTCTGGACTGACCGACCCTTGGGAACCGCTCTATTCCAGAAAATTAGAGGACCGATTGCAGATCGGCCTGTTCCTGGCGGAACAGCATTGCAATTCGCGCGGCTTGGTCCATGGCGGCCTGATCGCAGCTCTGGCTGACAATGCGATGGGCTTGTCCTGTGTTGTGGCGCTGGCTGCCGCTGGACGTGATCCGGGCAAAGGGCTGGTCACGGTCTCGCTCGGCACGGATTATCTCGGCAGCGCCAAGCTCGGCGAATGGCTGGAGATTGACCCCGAGCCGGTGAAAGTCGGCGGCTCCATTTGTTTTGCCCGCGCGATTATTCGCGGAAATGACAAACCCATTGCCATGGCGAATGCGACGTTCAAAATCCTATGACCAAGCTCGTTCTTGCCAGTGCCAGTCCGCGACGCCGGCAACTGCTCGCGCAAATCAGTATTGAGCCGGACCTCGTAACCCCCGCAGACATAGATGAGACGCCTCACGCCGGCGAAATGCCACGAGTCTATGCCGAACGGCTGGGCGTCGAGAAAGCTCAAGCCGTGCATCGCGACGGGCAGTTTACGCTTGCCGGCGACACGGTGGTGGCGATGGGACGGCGGATCTTGCCGAAAGCCGAGTCGGCGTCGGAGGTTCGTGCCTGTTTGGAGTTGATCTCAGGCCGCGCGCATCATGTCATGACGTCCGTCTGCGTCATCGCGCCAGACGGTCAAATCGCGAAACGGCTCAGCGATACGCGAGTCATCGTGAAACGATTGAGCGGCGCTGACATAGATTCCTATATCGCCAGCGAAGAGGGCATCGGAAAGGCAGGCGGATACGCGATCCAGGGCTTGTTTGGCGCCCATATCCGACACATCTCAGGCAGCTATACGGGCGTGATGGGGCTTCCCGTTTACGAAACCGCGCAATTGCTCAGTGGTCTTGGCTATCGATTGTAGAAATCGAACTCGATTTCATACCGCAAATGACCTTCGCCCATGGAGAGGTCATAGTCTTCGAAGCCGTACACGTAATCAAACCGAACCGATTGCGAGGGCAGACTGACGGCATCACGCCGTCGAATGTCGTTTCGCACTTCAAGAATACGGGTCGGCGTTCCGAGAATATCGGCGAGGTCGTTAATCGCCCCGACCTGGCGGATATAGTTTCCATTCCTAGCATTCGCGCCAAAGGACATGCCATCATCGACGCCGCGGCGGGTGATGCCATAATCAAACCCAATATTTCGCAATTGGTCGTTTGAGTGCAGGCCGCTGCCCGGGCCAATCAGTCTTGCTTCAGCCGTGACAAAGAAATCGGTCCGCGAAGACAGATAAAAGCTTCGCTGCGCCGACGTGTCTGCGGCAACCAAATCGGTATCAAGGGTCAATGCGAACGGATCGAGACTGTCGCCAGCATCAAGAAATCCATTGCTGTTTGCGTCAAGCGGTAAGCGATCCGGTGTGCCATCGCCATTTGTATCAATGCCGAGTATCACGCTCTGATCTTGCAGCGGTGCGGTGTGGAACCCTTCTGTTCGCGTGCCCGTAATGACCGGATTGACCCCGCCAGTCCCTTGAAACGGGTTGCCCGTCCAAGGGATCATGCGTCCGCCAGGCGGTACAGTGCCGCCCGTGGCGAAGACATAATTGTCGTACACATCGAACGTGAACCCGTCATGGACGACAATGCATCCATAAGTGCGGCAATAAAAGTCAGAATCGAGCCAGGAGGCGAACGCGTTAGGCGCCGCCCCCAGGGCTGTCAGGCCGATCAGGACCGCTCTTAATCTATTTGAGCGTGGTCTCTTCATCGCTCGTGATCCCCGCTGGCAATGCTGTTTCCTCAAAGGTGAGATCAGACTCGAATGGATCGAGCATGATCGAACCAGTCGAGCTTTGAGGAGCAAATATGTTCTCCAGCGTCACGCGCACTTCCGGATTGGTCGGCAGCTCTTGGGTGAGCGGGAGGCGATAGGTTCGATCTCCATCATCGAGCACAACAAGATTGCTGATATCTTCCGTGATCGTCTCGCCGCTATCACCGCTAATCTCGATCTGACCGCGAAGACGGGCATGCGCATTGCCCGAATTTTCCAAGTCGAAGGTCACGGCCTGTTCGCCTTCCGGTGAAAGGGTGATCGCCGCGCCCGTGACTTCAGGATGGCTCTCTGCATTGCCCATGGTCAGATAGAATAGGCTGGCAATTTGGTATTTCTTCCAGACACCAGACTGACCAGAACGTTCTTCCGGCAAAAGCGTCGAGGCAATGAGCGCAAACCGGTAATCGCCTTCACGCTCGACACGTATGGGCGCCGCCATATCGACGATGATCTGCTCGGTTTCACCGGGTTTCAGAGTAACAAAAGCTGGACTGAAGCGCACCCATTCGGCTGCAGATGTCTGGCTTTCGCCGGGCGGGGTGAGTTGAATTTGTCCATTCGGATCAAGCGCCCAGTCGGCAAGCCCAAGCGTCAGCGAAATAGTGTCTTCCTGATGGACATTGCCAAGATTGATCACTTGCCGTTGCCGATCGCCGGGTTCGACAGGGATCTCAACGGTGGTGGGCTGAAGCCCAATGCCAAAAGAAAATGCAGGTGTGGCGATCGCAGCGGTCGCGATCCCCAAAAGCCCATAGCGAAGGGTAGACGTGAAGCCCATGAATCAAATCTCTCATCTTATTTATTGTTTTCATTAACTTACGGCATTCGGGTTACTGGATCGTTTCCACGCTGCTTTGGGGCTGAAAACGAATGCTTGCGGGGGGCTGATCGCTCGGGTAACGCGAACTTATGAAACTGCCTGGCTATCAGAAACGCCGTCCACATGAGGCTGCGGACCTCTCGACCATTCCTGGGCGCAGGCGGGCGGAGCGTGAATTGATCCTCGGTGATCATGGATTTCTGAGAGAGAGTTTTCAGAACCTGCACCAGATCAGCGATGAAATGTGGCGGGCCAATCAGCCCAATCCGCGTCAGATCGCTGAACATGCACGCTTGCGGGGCATCAAGACCATCCTCAATCTGCGCGGCGAGACCACTAAGGGCTATTATCTGCTCGAAAAAGAGGCCTGCGCTGAACTCGGCATCGAATTGATCGATTTCCGCGTCTATTCGCGCGATACCCCGACCGTAGAGCGCGTATTTGAGGCCAAAGCGCTGTTTGATCGCATCGCTTATCCGGCCTTGATGCACTGCAAATCCGGAGCGGATCGTGCCGGGCTGATGAGCGTACTTTACATGATTTTTAGAATGGGAGAGCCGGTCCGCGTCGCAAAACAGCAATTGTCGAAGAAATACCTGCATATGAAAGAAGGTAAAACAGGCCTGCTGGACGCGTTCTTCGAGGCCTATCTTGAGGCGGAAACCGCGACAGGCATTGGCTTTGAGGATTGGCTGCGCACCGAATATGACCGCGAGCAATTGAAAGCAGACTTCCTCAATTCAGGGCAGGCGAAACTGCGCCTCGATTGGTTCCTGAGGCGAGAATAATCGTTTTTTTGGCTGGCCTTGGCGTCGGATTCATGGGACGCTTTGCCCGTGTGATACTGAGAGGAAAGGGGTCACTCATGAAAAAAGTATTCTTTGCGTCACTGTTTGCCGTGGGATTGGCAGCATGTGGCGGTGGAAGCGGCAGCGCAGCCAAGACAGTGATTGTCGACTCCTGCATGGAAGAGGGTGATGCGAGTGCAGAAACCTGCAATTGCATGGCCGATCAGTTCGTTGAGAATCTTGATCCAAAGCTGCTCAACCTCATCGTCGAGGCCTCGAATGCCGAAGACGAGGACGCTTATATGATGTCCAAGATGGGCGAGCTTGAGCCGGCCGAGATGACACAGTTCATGACGGTCATGATGGGTGCCGCAACCGAGTGCGGAATGGACATGTAAGGCTCTGTGCCAACCAGTTAGATATGACCCGGGCCTGAAAGAACTCAGTCGTCCGGGTCGTCTTTTAGCCAAAAGAGGATGCCATGAAATTCTTCATAATCAACAGCTTCCGCCTAATGGTCTATGTCGCCTATCTCGCGACGATCATCATTGGGCTACTCCTGGCGTATTATAACGCCGTTCCCCAGAAAGGGGTTATGATCACTGAGCTGATCGGCATTGAGGGAACGATGGCGCAGGTCTTGGCGTTTGCCGCCTTGTCCGTCGGAAGTTGGATCGCAGCCAGCGTTGTTGCAGGCTTGATCGTGACCATTCTGGACATTCGGGACGACATCAATGATCGTCTCCCAGATGCCCGTCGCGACGATTAATCAAATCAGGAGAGCCATATGAGTGGATTGGAAGTCGCCAGCGTCTATATTGCCGCGAATATTCTAATTCTCGTATGGCTCGCCTTCCGCGTTGTTTCGCGCCGGTTCCGCGGAAGAATCTCCATGGGAGATGGCGGATCGGATGAGCTCGCAACAGCCATTCGCGTGCATGGCAATGCCACGGAATATATTCCGGCAACTTTGGTCGGACTGATCGCGCTGGCCTTTCTGCAAGCGCCAAACTGGGCGATTCATGCCCTCGGCGTCGCATTTACACTCGGGCGATTGATGCACCCCATCGGCATGACGAGCGGCCCTCTCATTTTGCGCCAATTGGGCGTCATCCTGACTTGGGCATCGATGGTCATTCTGTCGCTTGCCTTGCTCTACTTCGTCTTTAACTAGGCGGGCATGACCCAAAACCTCAGCATTTCAGGCATGGCGTCGGCGACGCTTGCAGGCGCGCAGCGCGTCATTGTGCCGTCGCTCGGCTGGGCGGGGCTCTTTATCGTCGCGATGGGGGCACTGTTCTCGGGCGCGGTTGCGCTGCCGAACGATTTTATGGGGTCTTTAGGCTTCCTCGCATTGGTCGCGATCGCCTTATTCTCTCACAGCGTGTTTTCCACCGCGATGTATCATGCTCTGCTGCCCCACAGCACCGGCCTGGTACGATCGGCCTGGAAGCTTCTCTTAGCCTGGATGCTGATGGTGGTGGTCGCCGTCATTGGCGGCACGATCATCGTCCTGTTCTTTTCCTTGATCGGCTCCAGTTTGGGCGTCGTTTCTGGTGAAGCCGGCCAGGATATTACCGATATGACCGCAGAAATGCGAGAAGGCGGGACGTTCTATCCATTATTCGTTCTGTTCCTGTTGGCGTTGTTCGGCGTGTTTTGGTTTACCGTGCGCATGATGTTGTTCGCCGCGGCCACGAGCGCGCGCGGCGCCGTCCATGTGTTTCGAACATGGGCATGGACGAAAGGCCATTTCATCCCCCTCGCGATCGGAATGATTGGCTTCATTGCCATTCCTTTGATTGCGTTTGGATTTGTAAGCGGTCGGGTTGCGGGCCTGCTGCCTGCCGATTTGGATCCGGCGCTGCTGGCGGGACTATCCGCGGTGCTAGCGACCACAATCTTGACCCCAACAGCCTGGCTCGGAAACGCCTTTGCCGCGCACGCCTATGAAACGCTGGCGCCGGAGATCGATGCCAGCAGTTGACCTTGGGTGAAGGCTGCGCTCACATGGCCGCGTTCAGGGAGGGAGATATGGCGCGACCATTCAGTTTCGATAATGCGGCCTTTCATTTTGCCAGAACGGACGGGCCTCCGGGCTTCCTGCCGAAATATCTGGCCGTCTATGCAGCAGGCGTCCTTGTCATCGCGATTATCGGCTACTTGTCGCTACAACCGCTTTTGCAGGCCTATATCGAGGCCTTTACCATGGCAACTCAAGGCGCCTCGGAAAGCCAGATTGAGCGCGCACTGGGCGAGTCCATTCTGGGCAATATGGGCCGACTTGGACTTGGCTATCTGCTGATGCTGGTGGTTTACGCCGGGTTCTGGTCGATGATGGAATGCGCGGTATTGCGACGCTATGTGCGGGAAGAGGGATTCCGTATCGGCTGGGGCAGCGATGAGTGGCGCATGTTGGCCGTTGGGCTGATCTGGTTCACTGCGTTTATTGTCGCTTATATCGCGGTTATTCTCGGCACCGTGATTTTGGTCATGCCATTGGGCGCGATTGCGCAGGATAATCCGGCGCTGATCGGCCTGTGGACCTTCATTGTGATCCTCGCCATGGGCCTGGTTTGGGCCTTTTTTGCCGTCAAGCTATCGCCCGCTGGTGCGATGACCATTCGGGATCAGAAAATTGTCTTCTTTGATGCCTGGGGCGCCTCTAAGGGGCGGTTCTGGCCCATGCTCGGCGCTTATATAATTCTCGCGCTGATCCTCTATGTGGTCATTGTCGTGCTCTACATGATCGGCGCGTTCGCCATGATGGGCGCAGCGATGAGCGGCATGGATCTAAGCAGCGGCGACGCCGATCCCGACGCCGTTCTGGCGGCGTTTGCCAGTCCGGCCGTGTGGATCCCGCTCGCTTTGCTTTACTTCATCATGCTGGTTTATCAGGGGTTCTGGCAGTATGCATGGGCCGGAATTCCGGCGCTGGCGGCGAAGACGGATCCCCGAACCGGCGGCATGCATGATGCGGCTGACGCGTTTTGATCAGCGAACCACTTCGCCTTTGAACAATTCGTCTATCTTGGCTTCATCATAGCCGAGCGAGGCCAATACATCGCGTGAGTGCTGGCCCATATGGGGTGAGGGACCTTTCGGGCCATCATCGGCGCCAGGAAAGCGAATTGGCGAGCCTGGTGATGCATAGCTTGTCCCGTCGCCGCTGGCGCTTGGGACTTGCTGAATGGCACCCGATGCGGCGACTTGCGGGTCTTTCGCGACTTCCGCGAGCGTCTGGACAGGCGCCCAGGCGATTGCTTCCGCATCCAGTCGCTCTGCAATCTCGGCCTTTGTGTATTTGCCAAACGCTTCATCCATCAAGGTGACGAGTTCGGCAGCATTGGCCCGGCGTGATTTTCCTGTCGTAAAGCGCTCATCCTCAATCAAGTCCGACCGATCCATGACACGGCAAAGCGGTGCCCAGTCAACATTCCCCTGGCGTGAAACGATGCAAATCCAGCTGCCATCTTTCGTCTTGAAGAAATTCATCAGGGGCTGGATTTGTTCATGCCGAGATTTTGTTGATCCGATGCGTCCGAAGAAGAGCTGGATGGCAAAATCCGATCCCATGGCGAACAAGGCCGCACGCAGGAGCGAGGCTTCGACGAGCTGCCCTTGGCCGGTGCGCTGCGCCTTGACCAGGGCCGCGCAAATCCCTGCGGCGGCTGCCATACTGGTTGTATGGTCGCCAAAGGCGGTGCGCAGCGCAAATGGATCCTGGCCTTTTGGAACCGTGAGATGGCCAACGCCAGCGCGTGACCAGAAGGAGGCGACGTCAAACCCGGGTTTGTCTGCGTCAGGTCCTTCAAGCCCGTACCCTGTCAGCGTGCAATAAACGAGTTTGGGGTTGATTTTTATCAAGTTTTCGAAGTCCAACTCGGCGCGAGAAAGGCCGCCCGGGCGGACATTGGTCAGGAATACATCGGCGTCGCTGGCCAGGTCTCTCAGAACGGCTTGGCCCTCTGGTGTGCTGGTATCAAGCACGATCGATTTCTTGCCGCGATTGTCAAAGTCAAAGACTGGATTGTCCTGAAAATCGGTGCCGATGGTGGAGAAGAAGTTACGGATCGGGTCGCCTTTGGGAGGTTCAATCTTGATCACCTCTGCGCCCCAATCGCTGAGGATCCCGCCCGCCCCAGGCGCGGCCATATAGGTGGCATGTTCAATGACTTTTATCCCGTCCAGCATCGTGATTTTAATCCTTCCAGCCGCGCCGCGCGGCGATTTTGGTAAACCGGGCGTTAACCCACACGGTTCATTTATTCATAAATATGAATCGGTGACAGGGATTACCCCGCGATATGACTGTACAAAGCATGCGTCCAGAGCTCAGTGAGACCGACATTATTCGGTTGATGAAGGGCGAGACCTCAGAAGAGCGCGCGACGGTTGCGCATCGCCTGTGTCGGCGTATCGCCGTTGATGTTCTCAGCGATGATGAACGCAAATTCGCCGATGAAATCATTCAAATCCTGGCCAAGGATACGGCAGAATTGGTTCGTCGAACACTTGCCGTAACGCTGCGAAACTCGCCTCGATTGCCCCACAGTGTCGCGCTCGACCTGGCTCAGGATGTCGAGTCTGTGGCGATCCCGATCCTGGAACACTCACCGGTCTTTACCGATGAGGACCTGATTGAGCTGGTCCTTGCCGTCACCGCCTCAAAGCAAAGCGCGATTGCCGCGCGTGCAACGATTTCCGGATCCCTAGCCGAAGTGATCAGTGAGCACGCGGCCGAGAACGCTGTCGAAACACTCGCCGGCAATATGGGCGCGGATCTGACCGACCGGGCCATGGAGCACACGATTGAGCGCTTCCCGGCCAATTCGAAACTGCACGAAAATCTGGTTCTGCGCGATCATATCCCGGTCCATATCGCCGAGAAAATGGTCTCATTGGTCTCTGGCCAGGTCTTTGACATGCTGATCAATCGGCATGAATTGCCGGCGCAAATGGCAATAGATCTTGCCGCAGGTGCCCGCGAACGCGCGACGATTGACCTGGTCGAACAGGCGGGGCGGACCAATGACATGCCGCGTTTTGTGTCTCAGTTGAACTTGAATGGTCGATTGACTCATTCTCTGATCATGCGAGCACTTTGCGTTGGGCATATGCCATTTGTTGAGCACTCCCTCGCCGAATTATCGGGCGTGCCGCATTCGCGGGCCTGGTTGATGATCCATGATGCTGGTCCGCTCGGCCTACAGGCGATTTTTGATCGCGCTGGGCTACATCGCAAACTGTTGCCCGCTTTCCGCGCCGCCGTGAAAGTCTATCATGAGCTCGAGCTTGATGGCGAAGCGAATGATAAGGCGCGGTTCCGGATGCGAATGATTGAACGGGTCCTGACCCAGTTTCAAGCCATTCCGAAAGACGATCTCGATTATCTCTTGGAAAAGCTCGACGCCTATGCCGAACAGGCCAAGCGCCGTGAAGAAACAGCCGCCTAAGCGTCCGTTTTCATTCGGAATCCGTACTCTACACCGACCTCATTGAGGAAGTCTGTGTCCCGCCAATAGGCATTCTCGGCAATGACCAGCATGCCACTGCAAGCTGCCGCATCGATCCGATCTTGCAGTTCTTCATCACCTTCGATCTTACGGGCATCGACGCGCATGCTGTCGAGCAGGACGCGCAGCGAATAACTGAGCGGCGCCTGCCAGGAGCGGGTCGAGTTCAGCGACACGCGGAACCCGCACCGCCGCAAGGCTTCAATGCCTGCCATTGCGCTCTGATTGGATGGAATGGCCAGCGCCGCATCGTCAACTTCAAGGCAGATTTCTTGTGGGCAAAGATGCGTTCTCGAAACCGCCGCGTCGCAAGCGACTGCCGTATCCGGGTGGATTAAAGCCGCCATTGGGATCGCCACGATCACAGGGCGTTCTGTGGTGCGGTTGTGAGCGTCATGCGCGACCTCTTCCACACGTTCAGCAATCCATTGTGCAGGCGTGGGGGCCTCGCTGCGTTCTGCAGCAAGAGCCACCCGGCCAAAGGCCGCACGTTCTTCGAAACGCTTCTCGGCTTCAGCGAACAACAAGACCGCATCGCCTGTTTCCAGGTGCATGACTGGCAGCAACCGATTGCGGTTGGCGGCAGGGGCGTGAGCGGCGCGTTGGTGATCTGTGAACTGGTGCATTCTGCTTCCGTGACGTTGGGACAAGCACCGTACGTACAGAAACATAGTTGAAATCGCGCGCACGTTTGGGTTGTGATTTCGCTCAAATTTGATGGAATTTTTTCGGAGCTCAAATGTCAGATCCCGCCACGCCCCGCTTATCCGCAACCATTCTATTATTGCGCGATGATCCCGGGCTACAGGTGCTGATGGTCAAACGCCATTACGAGATCGATTTCGCCTCCGGCGCTTATGTGTTTCCGGGCGGCAAAGCGCATGACGAGGATGCAGATGCTGCCTGGGGCGCGTTTTGCGACGGAGAGTTTGCCGGTGAAGAACAAGCCGCCCGCATCTCAGCCGTCAGAGAAGCGTATGAGGAATCCGGCATTATCCTGGCTCGCCGGCAATCGGCGCGCGGCGCGGGTGCAGCCTTGGTTGGGGCCGATGTCGCAGAAGCCCTCGCTCCGATGCGCGGCGCGGTCGATCGCCGGGAAGCGAGTTTCCTTGATCTGATCAAGAAAAATGAACTCGTGCTCGCCCTCGATGCCTTGGTTCATTTTGGTCACTGGATCACCCCAACCATGATGCCGAAACGGTTCGATACGCATTTCTATCTGGCGGCGACCCCGCCCGGCCAGGTGGCTGAGCAGGACGGCCGCGAAACCACTGAAGCGGTCTGGGTCGGTCCGCAAGAAGCGCTCGACCAGGAAGCGGCCGGGACGGCGACCATCATCTTTCCGACGCGAATGAACCTCGGAAAACTGGCCGAAACCGAGACCACTCAAGCGGCTTTGGCCCGCTTTTCCAATGAAGCCGTGGTGACTGTCTTGCCGGTGGTGGGCAAAGACGATGACGGCGCCCCTTGCCTGCACATTCCGGAAGAAGCCGGTTATATTCAAAGCACAGAACCCCTTCAGCGCGTGGCAAATGTCGCGAAAAGCAAATGACCAAGAGTTTCGGAGACTTTGTCGAACTCACCCAGGACGGCACGGTCGCCACTGTAACGCTAGACCGCGGCGATGGACGCAATGCGATGTCCCTCAAAGTGATGCAAGCGATGATCGATGCGGCCTCCTATCTTGCCAGCGATACAAGCAGCCATGTGGTCATCGTCACCGGTGCGGGGGCATTCAGTGCCGGTGCAGACCTCAAAGATCCAGATCGCGCTGAGTTGCGGGATCAAACGCGATTGGCTCAACGACAATCGCTCAAGCTGGGCCCTGACATGTGCGGCGCTTGGGAGGCGCTTGAGCAAATCACCATTGCCGCGATTGAAAAGTACTGCATTGGTGGCGGCGTCGCGCTGGCCATTGCGTGCGATCATCGCATCATTGCCGAAGACGCGCATATGCGCTTGCCGGAAATTCCGCTCGGTATGAATATGAGTTGGCAAAGCAATCCGCGCACCGTGTCCCTGGTCGGGCCATCGCGGGCGAAATTGTTCACCATTTTGGGAGAGCCATGCCCGGCCGCTCAGGCATTGGATTGGGGGCTGGCGGATGAGGTCACTCCGGCTGGAGAGGCACTGAATGCAGCCCGGGCGTTGGCGGCACGCTATGCAAAGGTCCCGCCCATCGCGCTCAGAATGACCAAGCAGGCGATGAATGTCTCCGCAACACCGCTCGGTTACGCCACCAGTTTCATGGACCGGGACCAATTCGCTTATGCTGCTACGACGGACGACCAGGCCGAAGCCGTCCGGGCCTTCCTGGAAAAGCGTGACCCGGACTTCAAAGGCAACTAATTCTTATAAGCCAGCGGTTTCTCGCTCTCATCGAGATCAAGATAGCGATCTCGCAGCTTGGTTTGACGGCTTTCGAGCGATTGTCGTTCCCCATCGATAAAAACGGCTGTCGGGGCGCTGGAGACTTCCAGAGGATCGCCGTCCCATATCACGAGATCAGCTGTGTTGCCGCGTTCGATGGTGCCGTAATTTTCAACGCCGAATATTGATGCCGGAATGGAAGTGATCGCGGCCAGCGCATCGTCAAAGGTCACGCCATTGGCGACGGCGTTGCCTGCTGATTGCAGCACCAGGCGCGCCTGATGGCTATCACTGCTTAGATGAGCAAAGGCCGTCGGCACGCCCGCAGCAATAAGGCGTTCGGCATTCTTCGACGTGGCGCCGAGCTGAGAGAAGCTCGCAGGCAAGTTCTGGAATGGGTCAACAATCACCGGAATGCCGGCCATGGCCAGTTCATCAGCGACGATCCACCCTTCGCTCGCCCCGACAATGGCGAGGTTGAGGTTCGGATTCTCCTCTTTGAAATCCATCACCAGGCGCAAATCGCTGGCTCGATGTGCGGCGATCAAGATTAATTGCTGGCCGCGCACCGCGCGTCCAAAGGCTTGGGCATCCGCACGCGTGAGGGTGTCGCCTTCATTATGCGACATGAAACGCGCCGGATAACCGCGGGCGTCTGCAAAAGCGCCGCGCAATGCCGCCCACGCGGCCGGTCGCGAGCCGCCAGCGAGCCCAGCGCCGCCTTCGCCGAGATCAATGAATACGAAGGCGCGCTCTTGCGAAATCGAGTCCGCCTCTCCGGATGTATCAGCGAGGAATCCCTGACCGGCGATCAGTGATGCCCCTGTCGACGGCGCGACAGCGATCCGCGTGACGCCTTCAATGCGTGTGATCGCGACAGGCGTTGAGGCTGGGTTGAACCCATCTGCCGCCCTCAGAGCAACGGAGAACGCCGATCCAGCTGCATTGGTGTCATTGGTTGAGTCTTCCGCGCCAACCTCGACAATCCCGGTCCGAGAGAAGGGGGAGAAAATACCGGGCGTGACCCAGTTTCCTTCGGCATCAATCAATTGCGTGCCGCTTGGCGGCGCAAAATTGACGCCGATGCCTGCGATTTCGCCATTGGAAATGTAGATATTGGCATTCTCCAAAGTCCCGGCATCCGTGCCGGTCCAGACCTTGGCATTGACGATCGCGACGTTTTGCGCCGCGGCGCTCAGCGCCACTAATAGTGTCGCTGTCATTGAGAGAAGAAACTTGCCGATCATTTCAGGTCTCCTTCGCCAGGTTGGCCAAGTTCGAAATCCATAACGGGGGTGAGGGCAGCGTTTCCGCGATCGTACATCAATGCCCCATCGATGAAGACTTTTTCAGCCTGGGTGTAAACGCTGAACGGATCGTCCGACCAGAGCACGAGATCAGCGTCTTTACCGGGCTCAAGTGAACCGGTCTGGTCAAATACGCCGAGCGATTTTGCTGGATTGGCGCTCAACCACAGCCAGGCCTCGGCATCAGAGATTTCGATACCGGCTCTGCGCCCGTCCGAAAGCGCTTTCGAAGCTTCCTGATTGAGGCGCTGAATTCCAATGTCGTCATCGGAGTGGACAATCGCGCAGGCGCCGGCTTTGTGCACCATGGGAATATTCTCGCGAACGCCGTCATAGGCTTCCATTTTGAAGCCCCACCAGTCCGCCCACATGGCAGAACAGGCGCCGTAATCGGCGAGTTTGTCGGCAATCTTGTAGCTCTCCACCGCATGGTGGAAGCTCGCGACTTTGTAGCCAAACTCTTCGCTCATATCCATGATCTGCGCCATTTCGTCAGCGCGGTAGCAGTGCATATGGACGAGGATCTCCCCGTTCAACACGCCCATCAGCGTGTCGAGTTCCAGATCGCGCGTTGGCGGCTCTCCGCCTTCGTCAGCATATTTATCCCATTTGCGCTTATACTCGACGGCCTTCGCCCAAGCCATTCGATAGCCGGCGACATTGCCCATTCGCGAATAAGGCGCGCCGCCCGGGAACCGGCCGCCACCATAGCCATAAACCCGCTTTGGATTCTCACCGCAGGCCATTTTCAGCGTGTAAGGCGCATCGGGGAATTTCATGCCCTGTGCGGTACGCGCCGGCACGTTTTTGAGCGTCACGCCGCGCCCGCCAAACAGATTGGCCGACCCCGGCAAGATCTGCATCGCCGTGATTCCGCCGGCCAAGGCTCTCGGAAATCCCGGGTCTTGCGGCCAAATTCCGTGCTCGGCCCAAACTTCGGCCGTCACCGGCGCGCTGATCTCGTTCCCGTCGCCATGGGCGGTGACGCTGGGGCTCGGATAGACACCCAAATGGCTGTGATTATCGATGATGCCGGGGGTGACCCATTTGCCGCTGGCGTCGATGATTGTTGCGCCATCCGGCGCAGCGATTTCTTCCGCCACTTCAGAAATCTTGCCGTCGACCAGCAGGACATCGCCGCGTTCGATCTGACCGCCAATCCCGTCCAGAACGGTCGCGTCTTTCAACAGTGTCGTCACTGAAGGATAGGGCGCGTAGGTCGAAGGAAACGGATTGCGGTCGATCTCGATCGTATCGCCGTTTCGGACCGGTTCGTCTTGGCTTCCATTGCCGCATCCCGCCAACGCCAATGCCGCTGCGCCGAGCACATAGTACAACGCTCTCATTCAACACCCCGTAAGTCACTCCTGCAGGGCAGTGTGTGCCTTTTTAAGGCTTTGACAAGGGATGTTTTCTGGTCACCAGAGCGGTTTCACGCAATTCTTTGCTGAGGAATCCAATTCAAACGTCACGGGCATATTGGCACTTGTATCCGGGTGAGGGCTTACGGCTTTATGCAGCTGCGCAAACGCGGCTTTGCTGAGGGCCGCCGGTCCGATGCCGTTTGTGGCTTTCGGGGAGAGCCGAAACTTCTCGCGCAAAAAGGAATTTGTGTAGATCGCATTCACATTAATTGCGCTGGCTGTCGTCATATAGGCGCAAGACAGCGAGACATTCACGCAATTCTGGTTTTGCAGGCGATGCGGTGCCAAATGCGGCCAGGTCATGCCCATACTTGGTTTGAGATCGAAGACACGGGCATCGGCATCGAACTCATCGCGATAGGGTAAGTCGTTGCTCCGGGTCTTATGCACGACTTGCTCGACGAATTCCGGCGGCACGAATTCTGCGCCATTTGGATAGAGCCACAGACGTCTTGCCCCGCGCACCTGGAACATTGCCATCATCGACAGATCGAGATCGTATCGCAATTCGACGTTCGGGGACGAGATCATCAGCCCCAATTCACAATCTGAGAAACGCCGCCCCGTCGCCTGTTCCAGGCTTTCAAAAATCTGATCAGCGATTGGCTTCAATTGCGGCAATTCAAGATGCGCGCGGCTGAGATTGAGCCAGATGCGCCCATGTTTGACGGCGTCCATGATTTCCTTGCCCGCCATACGCGGCGCACGTCCGCGCAAAGCCGCCACGCGGCCATTGCGGGTCTTGCCTTGGGTCCAAATGTTTAGATCCTGACGCGGAAATTGATCCAGGAGGCCAGCAAGCCCCTCATCGGTGAACAATTCGGACTGATCGAACGGATGATCCGCTCTCAGGATTTCATGCCCGAACGTTTCTTTCGCATTATCTGGCCAATACACAGTCATGTCGCATCTCTGAACAAGCGGGGAGTCGCTCCCCCACGAGACGCAAAATTCAGGCCAGTTTCGTGTTACGCGCGAATTTTCGCGATCAGCTTATACGTCGAGCTCTTCGGCGAAGTGCGCATTTTCCTGAATGAATCGGTACCGATGCTCGGCCTTTTTGCCCATCAGCGTGTCAATCAGTTCCGCGGGTTTGGCTTCGGTCAGCTCATCAATGCTATCGGGAAGCGTGATCCGCGCGAGGGTCCGGGTTTCCGGATTCATTGTCGTTTCTTTTAGCTGAGACGGGTTCATCTCACCGAGACCCTTAAATCGGCTAAGCTCGACCTTTTGGTTCGGCTTGAACTCGAGCTCCATGAGAAGCTCTTTATCCTCATCATCCATCGCATAGACTGATTTGCCCTTGTAGGAGAGCTTATACAGAGGTGGCATCGCCATATAGAGGCGGCCGCTCTCGATTAGTCCAGGCGTCATTTTATAGAAAAACGTAATCAGCAGCGCCGCGATGTGTGCACCATCGACATCGGCGTCGGTCATAATGATGATCTTTTCGTACCGCAGATCATCAATATTGAAGCGCGAGCCGACGCCCGTCCCGAGGGCAAGGAGCAGGTCCTGCAGCTCCTGGTTCTTGTCCATTTTTTCAGCCGTTGCCGACGCCACGTTCAAGATCTTGCCGCGCAAGGGCAGAATGGCTTGGGTTTTGCGGTCACGCGCCTGTTTTGCCGAGCCGCCAGCCGAGTCGCCCTCGACCAGGAACAGCTCCGTGTCGCCCTTGCTGTCGGCGCAATCGGCAAGTTTGCCGGGCAGGCGAAGCTTCTTGGTCGCCGACTTGCGGGCCACGTCTTTGGCCTTGCGTCGGCGGGCACGCTCATCAGCACGCTCGATGGCCCACGTGAGCAGTTTATCGGCCTCTTTCGGGCTCGCCGCCAGCCAATGGTCAAACCGGTCGCGAACGCAATTCTCAACGAGACGGAACGCGGCTGTGGTAGACAGTTTATCCTTGGTTTGGCCGACAAATTCTGGATTTCGGATGAAGACCGACAGAAGCAAGCCGGAATGGCCCATAATGTCGTCGGCTGTGATCGAGGTGCCCTTTTTTTGCCCTGTCAGATCTGCGTAATTGCGCAAGCCCTTGGTGATTGCAGAGCGGAAACCGGCTTCATGTGTGCCGCCATCAGGCGTTGGAATGGTGTTACAATAAGAGCGCGAGAAACCGTCTGTCTCGCCAAACCCGGCTGCCGTCCAGGCGATTGCCCATTCGACTTTGCCGTCTTCGCTTTCAACCAGGCCGGCAAAGTTCTGTTCGGTGATCGTCGCCTTGCCCTTGAACACTTCGTCAAGCTGATCGGCGAGGCCGTTAGGATAGGATAGCGTCTTTTCAGCCGGGATCTTGGAGTCTTCCGGCAGCAATTCAGGATCGCATTTCCACCGCACTTCGACGCCACGATAGAGGTATGCCTTGGAGCGGGTCATCTGGAACAAGCGGGCCGGCTTGAAGCGCAGTTTCTCGCCGAAAATTTCGATATCCGGCTTGAAGCGAACCGTGGTGCCGCGGCGATTAGGGGCGGGGCCCTTCAGCTCTAGCGGGCCGGTCACCTTGCCGCGCTCAAACGCCTGGAAATAGAGTTTCTTGTCGCGCGCAACTTCGACTTCCATGCGTTCAGACAATGCGTTGACGACCGAAGACCCGACGCCGTGCAGACCGCCTGCGGTTTCATAAGCCTTGTTCGAGAACTTACCGCCGGCATGCAAGGTCGTCATAATCACTTCCAGAGCCGACTTGCCCGGATATTTCGGGTGTTCGCCAACCGGGATGCCGCGACCATTGTCGATCACTTCTACATATCCGTCGGCGCGGACATGCACCTCAATACGGGAGGCAAAGCCGGCCACGGCTTCGTCCATGGAATTATCGAGGATTTCCGCGAAGAGATGGTGGTAAGCGCGCTCGTCGGTGCCACCTATATACATACCGGGACGTTTCCGTACCGGTTCGAGGCCTTCAAGAACCTCGATATCTTTCGCACTATAGCCAGAAGGATCAGTTTTCATATCGTCGAACAGGTTTGTTTGCTTTGCAGCGCCCATAATGGTTTTCTCCCCGTAAGCCCATTCGCCCACTGATTCCAAGGACTTCCATCATGACGAATACGATTAATACGCCGTTAACCCTGCCTTCGGGCGTCGAATTGCCCAACCGCCTTGTTAAGGCGGCGATGACCGAGAGGCTGGCCAATCCGGCGAATGAGGTCACCGACCGCCATCTGCAGCTATATAAGGCCTGGGGGGACGGTGGCATCGGACTTCAGATCACCGGAAACGTGCTGGTCGACCGACGAAATCTGGAGGCGCCGGGCAATGTTGCGATCGATGGAGTCCCTTCGAATGAACATGCTGTAATGCTCGGAAAATGGGCAGAAGCCAGCAAAGCGGGCGGCGGAAAAGTCGTGATGCAGCTCAGTCATGCCGGTCGCCAGACGCAAAAAATGGTCAATCCGCAGCCCGACGCGCCCAGCGCGATCGGCGTCGATCTACCCGGCGGGCAGTTCGGCACACCGCGGGCCATGACCGGAGACGATATCAAGCGATTGATCGAAAAATATGCGACAGCGACCAAAGCGGCGCGGGCGGCCGGGTTTGACGGGGTTCAGATCCATGCCGCGCATGGCTATCTCATGAGTCAGTTTCTGTCTCCGCTGACCAATCAGAGAGAGGATGAGTGGGGCGGTTCGCTGGAAAACCGCGCACGTATGCTGCTGGAAGTCTTGAAAGCGGCCCAAGCCGAAGCCGGCGCTGGTTTTGGCGTATCGGTGAAACTGAATTCGGCTGATTTTCAAAAGGGTGGGTTTTCACAATCGGATTCGACCACCGTCATCGGCATGTTGAACGACCTGAACCTTGATTTCGTGGAGATTTCAGGGGGCAATTATGAACAACCCAAGATGATGGATATGGAAGGGCTAAAACCCGCGCACGAGGATGGCGCGCGGGAAAGCACCCGGAAACGTGAGGCCTATTTCCTCGACTATGCCAAAGAAGTGCAATCAGTGGCTAAGATGCCGCTTATGGTCACCGGCGGTTTCCGTACTCGGGAGAGCATGAACGAAGCGCTGGCAAATGGAGAAGCCGATCTGATTGGTCTTGGTCGGCCGCTTTGTGTGGATGTTGACGCGCCCGCCCAGTTATTGTCCGGCGACCTTACAGAATTGCCGAAATGGGAGAAAACACTGCGGATCGGCCCCGGCATATTCGGGCCGAATTCATCGATTGGATTGTTTAAAGCCTTGAATGGTTTCGGCATGCAGGGCTGGTATTACAGTCAGTTGCATCGGATCGCCGATGGCCTCGAGCCGAATCGCAAACTCGGCGTGTTGAGTGCATTCTTGAAGATGCAGGGAATCGATTCAAAGATGGCGAAAGCCTATCACGCCGATTTGTCCGCGAAAGAAAATGCATGAGCTTGCAGATTTCCGCCGCCTTTGATGGCGGCAATATTATCGTCAAGGATTTGAACGATCCGCAAAATATCCGCTTGGAGATTGCGAAGGATCATCAATCTGACTTCTATCAATGGTTCTATTTTCGCGTCACTGGGCCGGCGCGCGCGAAACTTCGCCTCGTCATCGAAAATGCCGGTGACGCGGCATACCCGATGGGGTGGAAAGAGTATCAAGCCGTGGTGTCGCATGACCTTGAGCGCTGGCACCGCGTTCCGACCCGCTATGATGGAAAAGCGCTGACCATTGAGGCTGAGACAGGCGCTGGCTCGGTCTATGTCGCCTATTTTGCGCCATATCCTATGGGACGCCACCGCAAACTGATCGCCCGCGCCGGCGCGCTCGAACATGCGCAAGTCAGTGTGCTTGGCCAGACCTTGGATGGCCGCGATATGGATCTGATCACCATCGGTGAACCCTTGGACAATAAACGCAAATTATGGATTACGGCCCGTCAGCATCCCGGTGAAACCATGGCCGAATGGTGGATGGAAGGCTTCCTCGAACGAATGGGTGACCCGGAGGATGATGAGGTTCAATCATTGCGCGATCAGGCGGTGCTCTATTTGGTGCCCAATATGTGCCCGGATGGAAGCGCGAGAGGGCATCTGCGCACCAATGCGGTTGGCGTAAACCTTAACCGAGAGTGGGACAATCCGAGTATGGAGAAGAGCCCCGAAGTCTTTCTGGTTCTGGAAAAAATGAAGCAAACCGGGCTCGATTTTGCACTCGACGTGCATGGCGATGAAGCTCTGCCATACAATTTCATAGCCGGCACAGAAGGCATTCCGGATTGGACTGATCGACTCGCCAACTTGCAATCAACGTTCAAAGATTCCTATGTCCATTCGACGAACGGCGAGTTCCAAACGCAGCATGGCTACCCGGTCAATAAACCTGGCAACGCCAACCTGACGATTTGTTCGAACGCCTTGGCGCAGCGCTTTGACGCGCTGGCAATGACCCTCGAAATGCCATTCAAGGATAACGCGGACAAACCAGACTCAGAATTTGGCTGGTCGCCCGCCCGCGCCATGCAGCTCGGTCGCGATGCGATTGAACCGATCTTGGCCGTGGTTTCAGACTTGCGCTGATCTCTTCCGGTCGAGGCCATTCCCGGTCGTTTTCGTACAGATTCGACGTCCAGAAAGCCGCCATTGCTGGGCTAGCTTCCGAATTTCAGTCTCAGTGGAGACGCTGGGACAATAATTGAAGAAACCAATTTTACCACTCTGGGTAGAAATACGCCTGAGATCTCATGGTGACGTCTCAATGTCATGGGGAAGCAGGTGGACCAGGCTTCGTTTCGATTCAGGCAGCATGCGCGACACGTCGTTGGCGCGCGACTGAATCATCCTGATCATTCGACTTCTTCGTGCCGGCGCGCGCCTGAGCTCCTTTCTTCGCAAGTTCCAAAGGTGATAAAATGAAGACGCTCGATGATAAGATGAAACACTTCCTCAAACAGCGGTCTGGTGCGGCGACGACAACTGCGTTGCTGGGGCTGCTCAGCGTAGAAGCGACCGCTTCCGCACAGGGCGAAATGGCCGGACATGCGCTCTCGCTGATGGAAAATGTCCAATCCTTCCAGCTTCTCACCGACGGATCGCTTTCCGTGATTGTTCAGACCGGCGAAGTTCTAACGCTTCCCGCGCATACGTTCAGCGTTGTGGGCGGTGAGGTTTTGTTGACGACAGAGGGGCTTGCAATTGTCCAGGCGGGCGTCAGCGGCGCTGCGACAGCTTCAGCTGGAACGCTCGCTGCGGTTGGCGGTGTTGGTGCGGCCGGGGCGGCCACGACGGTTGCCGAGAGTAGCTCTGAAGAGAGCGCGCCCGCGCCTGTCGATTCGACGCCGCCGGTGATCAGTTCTGGGGGGGCGGCGAGTGTATCTGAGAATGTTTCGACTGAGACCGTTGTCTATCAGACCCAAGCGTCAGATGAAACCGCGACGACGCTGAGCTATAGCTTGTCCGGCGCCGACGCGGGTCTATTTGAGATTGATGAATCGGGAGCCGTGAGTTTTGTCGCCTCGCCGGATTATGAAGCGCCTGGCAGCAGCGCAGGCAGCAATGAGTATCAGTTTACGGTGAATGTCTCAGATGGCGCCAATACGACGAGCCAGGACGTTGTGTTGAGCGTGACGGATGTGGATGAAACCGCGCCAGCAATTACTTCGTCGGACGCGGTGAGCGTTTCTGAAAATGTCTCGCCGGAGACGGTTATCTATCAGACCGAGGCGACAGATGAGACCGCGACAACGCTGACCTATAGTCTGTCGGGCGCCGATGCCGGTCTGTTCACGATCGATGGATCCGGGGCCGTGAGCTTTGTCGCCTCGCCCGACTTTGAGACCCCTGGCAGCGCCGCAGGCAGCAATCAGTACAGTGTGACGGTGAACGTCTCAGACGGCACCAACACAACCAGCCAGGCGGTGACGATCACCGTCACGGATGGGAATGAGGATGAAGGGAGTGAGGAGGGCGAAGGTGGCGATGCTCCGGACACTGGGGCGCCTGTCTTCAGTTCGGGCGACACGGCAAGTGTGGCCGAGACAATCACCGATGCCGAGGCGGTCTATACGGCGCAAGCAAGTGATCCGGATGGAACCGCAGTTACTTACGGTCTGAATGGCGCAGACGCAGGCTCGTTTGCGATTGATCCAGACTCTGGCGTGGTCACATTCATCGCGACGCCGGATTTTGAAACCCCGGGCGATAGTGATGGCGACAATGTCTATGACATCCTCATCACCGCAACGGACGGAAACGGCGAGACAGCGACCCAGCCGGTTACGATCACGGTCAGCGATGCGGCTGAGACAGGTCCGGTTTTTGAAGGCGATACATTTATTACCGTCAGTGAGAACACATTTCCGACAGGCTACACGCCTGTGGCCGTTCCAGAGATTGAGGGCTCTGAAGTAACTTACGCGATCACGGGCGGCGCGGATGGCGCCCTGTTTGCGCTGGACGACACGACGGGAGAGTTGCGCTTTCAGGCGCCGCCGGATTTTGAGAGCCCCACAGATGTTGGTGCAGACCATGTTTGTCCAGGTGTTGGATGTTGATGAGACGCCTGCCAATGTCGCGCCTGTTTTCAATTCTTCGGGCGCCGCAACGGTCAACGAAGGTGTGGCGACCAATATAGCTGTTTATGATGCCAATGCGCGCGACCCGGATGGTGATAATCCGGATACGGATGATGCGGACATCACCTATTCGCTCTCAGGTGATGATGCCGGCCTGTTCGACATTGATACCGACACAGGTGAGGTAACGTTTAAAGCCTCGCCAGATCATGGGACGCCTGGCGACCTGGATGGCGATAATGTCTATGAATTCTCAGTCAGCGCTTCGGATGGTGCGAGTTCAACCCAGCAATCTGTGGCGATCACAGTTGCAGAGGTCACAGACCCTGACGCGCCGCTCTTTTCGGCGCCGAGTGCCGCGGTCGCGGTGAATGAGGGGATTGTTATCTCTAGTGTTGTCCATGACGCCAATGCGACCGATCCAAATGGCGGTAATCCGACCACGGATGATGATGGCATAACTTATTCGCTTTCCGGAACGGATGCGTCCGCGTTCGATATCGATGCGAGTACGGGTGAGGTCACGTTTTTGGCGTCACCGGACTATGAGACCCCCGTGGATGGCAATGGTGACAATGTCTATGAACTCACCATCACGGCGACGGATGGCGAAGCAAAAATGACGACTCAGGATGTCACTGTCACGGTCAATGACCTGACACCTGAACCGGCGATCGTCCTCGACGTAGGTTCACTCGGCGCCAGCGGTTTCGCGGTTCAAGGCGCCGCAGCGAATGATTATGCGGGCTGGTCAGTGTCTGATGCGGGTGACGTCAATGGGGATGGCTATGACGATGTCATTATCGGCGCTCCAGAGTTTGGCGCATCGGGTTCAGGGACCGCCACTGGCAAAGCCTATGTGATTTTCGGAGATGCTACGGGATCACTGGGGGATATTGATCTTTCTTCGCTCGCGCCGGATGCGGGATTTGAACTCACGGGCTCCACGTATGGTTTTTCGACCGCGCGCGCCGTCTCATCTGCAGGTGATGTCAACGGGGATGGGTTCGATGACTTATTGATCGGAGCCGCAGGCTATGCCGCCGGTGACGGCATCGCCTTTGTGGTTTTTGGCGGAGACGCTCTGGCAGATGTGAGTTTGGTGTCGCCATTGGCGGCTTCAGACGGGTTCACGCTCTCCGGTAATTCTGCGGAGGCGGAACTTGCCGGTTATAGTATCGCCTCTGCCGGGGATGTGAATGGCGATGGCTTTGATGATTTGATTGTCGGCGCGCCACAAGCCGATGCGATGGGCACGATTGTCAATTCAGGGCGGTCCTACATTATCTATGGGGACGCGGATATCGGTGATTTAACTCTGAGTATTGCCCTGTCGCCGGACGATGGCTTTTTTGTCGACGGCGCGCTCCTGACGGCACAATCAGGTTGGCAGGTTTCCGGGATCGGGGATTTTGATGGGGACGGCTATGACGATGTCATTGTTGCCAGGCAAACGAATGAAGTCGCGGTGATTTATGGCGGGGAAAATCTAACCTCCTTTGATACGGGCGAACTCTTGTCCGATACGTCGAGAGGGTTCCTGATTGATGTGCCAGAGGCGGACGGTTCCAATACATTTGTTTCCGGGCTGGGTGATGTGAATGGTGATGGCTATGATGATCTGATCGTCAGCTCGACAACATTCAATACGCCGGAGGACGTTGCCGTCGGTGCGGTTTTTATTGTGTTTGGCCAGGATCGATTGACCCAAACCAATATCCACTTGGAAGAGCGCGACCCCGGTGATCCGCATCCGAATGGGTTCAGCCTCTCCAATGGAATACAAATTACCGGCATTGCGGATAATGACCTGACGGGTTTCTCCGTGTCCGGAGCCGGAGATTTGAATGGCGATGGTCATGCTGACCTAATTGTCGGGGTGCCGCGTGATGATAGCAACTCTTTCAACGCTGGACGCGCCTATGTGATTTATGGAGAGTCCGGATTGGCGGATATTGACCTGGAGAACCTGAATTACGAGCAGGGTTTCATTGTCCAGGGCGACGCCGCGGGCATCGACCTTGGGCACTCGGTATCCGGCGCTGGCGACATCAACAATGACGGCTATGACGATCTGATCGTTGCCGCGCCATATGCAGATACACAATCGGGAATCTCTTATATCATTTATGGCGGCAACACAGGCACGGAAGATACCACGCCTGTCACGCTCGCAGGCACCGGTGCCGCGGACAATTTCACCGGCAATGCCGGAGCTGACACATTCACCGAGATCAGCACCGATGATGTCGTTCGCGGCGGCGCCGGCATTGACCGGATCGAAGTGGTGAGCGATGACTTTGCTGATCTGGATGGCGGCAATGGCACTGACTATTTGGCGATTGGCAATGCGGCGGGGCTGACGCTCGATCTCACCGCGCCACAGACGCGCATTTCAAACTTTGAGTTGATCGAACTTGATGGCAATGGCGACAATACGTTGGTCCTGGATAGGCTCTCCGCATTGCGACAGACGGAGTTTGTCGATCCATTCGACGATACGCCCACGCTATTTGTCATTGGCAATGCCGGAGATGCGGTCACGTTCGACGAAAGTCAGAGTGACTGGCTCCTTGTAGCAAGCTCTGTATCTACCACTGAACTCAGACCAGGGCAGGAGATCTTTGTCGATATTTACGAGCATGTCGATGGCAGTGTCCGAGTTGTGATCGAGCAGGGCGTAGCAGTCGAATTCACGTCGACCCCCGCAGCGGTGACGCTCAGCACGACCAAGCTCTCGCTCGAATTTGCGGATGAGAGCGGTGTGCCAGAGGATCTCCCGCTCCCTGCGGGAGAACTGCCAGACGTCCCGCTGCACGTGCTGCAGGAGCTGCGCGGGGAAACCCTTTCCATACAGGGAACTGAAAGGGCTCCAACAGAACGGTCAGCCGCTGATGATGCTGGCAATTCCGCCCAGCCGATCGACCAGATCTGGGAGGATGATGCGCTCACAGCGAGCATGCTTCATCTAGACCTCGCAGACGGGATCGACGCACTCTCCTAGGCTGGGTAGGAGGGACGGGGCCGTCTATCGGCCCTGTCACCCGGCGGTGAAGGGCAAGACGACCATCACCGCCGGGACACGTGGAAACCCGGTCGGGTGGCAATGCCCGGCCGGGTTTTTCATTTAGCTTGCGGTCACATCTCCAGACGGCGAAACGGCCGCCATGGCCTGCTCAATCAGCCGGTAGCTCTCAATCCGGGTGTCGATATGGTCGGTGATGGTTAGCAGGAACAGCTCATTGGCCGCGGCCTCTGACGCGGCTTCAATCAGTCTGTCCGCGACCTCATCCGCAGCGCCAATGATGCCGCGCTCTGCCGGGACAATAGGCGCGGCATCCAGCGCGGTCTGCGCCGCCTCGACGCTCAAATAAGGATGAAACTTGCCGGTGCTCCGGCCGAGCGCCCAGGCCTTGATTGGCGCCGCTAAGCGCTGGGCCTCGGCATCGGTTTCTGCTGCTACAGTGACAAGGCCAATTGCCGCGTAAGGCTCTGCGCAAAATGGCGAGGGTTCAAAGGCTTCAAGATAGGCCGCCAGTGCGGCTTTGGCGCCGCCTGGGTTCAGAAAGTCGGCAAAGGCCAGGCGAAGGCCCATCTGCCCCGCAAACGCGGCTGAGCCGGGTGACGAGCAAAGCATCCAGAGGCCTGGATTTTCACCTTTTGGATTCGCAGCGATGCCTTGTGCGCGATGATCTGAAGGGAAGGGCTGCTCGCCACTCGCATCGAGCATCCAGTCCATCAACATGCGCAACATGGTCGGGAAATTTTGAGCGCCGGGTCCAAGCAAAGCCGCCGAAGCGCGTGGATCAGCCCCGGTTGCCCGGCCCAAGCCGATCTCGATCCGGTCCGGATAGAGCTGGGTGAGGCTTTGCCCCCATTCTGCAACTTTCAATGGAGAGTAGTTTGGCAGCATGATGCCGCCCGAACCAAGCGTAATGCGTTGCGTTCTGGCAGCGAGATCCGCCATCAGGATTTCGGGCGTCGTACCGGCAAAGCTGCTCGCATTATGATGCTCCTGCACCCAGAAGGAACGATAGGCCATACGATCAGCGGCTTCGGCCAATGCCCGCGTTTCACTCAGCGCGTCGCGGGCGGTCCGGTCTTTGAATATTGGCGACGGATCAAGGATAGAGAGTACGGGTTTCATCGTCCGCGTTGTGCGCTATGCAGAAGCCAGAGACAAGTTGGAGAAACTGATGCGTGTATTTCTCACGGCCATTTCGGGTTTTTTGCTCGCCGCGTGCGGAACGGCGCCGGAAGCGAGCCCGACGAGAGATTTGGGCCGTGTGGATCTGGTGGCGAATGCTCCAGAAGGGCCTCTCGCACTGTCATCCTATCCGACGCATTACGAGCTCGATCTCACGCTCGATCCGCGTGAATCGCGCTTTGGCGGCACGGTGACCATCACATTGCGCCTCAGCGAGCGATCCTCAGGTCTCTACTTGCATGGGCGCGGGCTCGATGTGACGCGCATTCAGTCGCGCGTCGGCGATGCGGCGCCCGTGAATGGAACCTGGACGGAAGTGTTAGAGTCAGGCGTCGCCTGGGTCGATTTTGGACAAGCCGTTGCGCCCGGACTTATGGTTTTGGAGATCGATTATAACACGGCCTTTGACGCCAATTTGTCGGGTCTGTTCAAAGTGACCGAGCAAGGCGATGCTTATGCGTTGGCAAAATCAGAGAGCATCCAAGCCCGCCGATTCATGCCGGGCTTTGACCAACCGGCGTTCAAGGCGCCGTTTGACATCACGCTGACGATTCCGGAAACAGACTCGGCCATCAGCAACGCGCCCGAGGCGTCTGTGACACCCCTCGGCAATGGGCTGAAACGGGTGGCGTTTGAAACGACCCGCCCGCTTCCCACCTATTTATTGTCCCTCGCTGTCGGCAGTTTCGATGTGGTCGACGCGGGAATGATCCCGCCAAACAGGGTCCGGCCAGAGTCGATTCCCCTGCGTGGCTTTGCGCGCCGGGGGAAAGGCGAAGAACTCGCTTTAGCCCTGGAAACCGCGCCAGAACTGGTGCGCATTTTCGAAGAGGCTCTGGAACAGCCCTATCCTTACAAGAAGCTCGATATTGTCGCTGCGCCGCAATGGCCGTCAGGCGCAACAGAGCTCGCGGCGGCAATCACCTATCGCGAAAGTCGTATTCTCGCGGGCGATGATATTGGGCCCGCTGCGCGCAGGGGATTGCTTGCGATTCATGCCCATGAAGTCGCCCATATGTGGTTTGGGAATCTCGTCACGCCGCCATGGTGGGATGATCTTTGGTTGAAAGAAGGGTTTGCCAGTTGGGGTGAAGGGGCAAGTCTGTCAGAGCTCTATCCAGGCGAGGGCTTTGAGCTGGATGCCATTGTCGATGGCATCAGCGCCATGGATCTGGACAGCCTGGCAACCGCCCGCGCCGTTCGCGAACCCATCGCGCTGAACCGGAATGTCCGCAATGCTTATGATTCCATCACCTATAATAAGGGGCTTGCCATTATTGGGATGGTCGACGCCTATTTTGGAGCCGACACGTTTCGGCCCGCGCTCGGGCGTTATGTCGAAGCTTACGAAGACGGCGTCGCAGGCAGCCCGGAATTCTTTGACATTATTGGCGAGGAAACCGGCGAGCCTGAGCTGACAACAGCCTTCCGGAGCTTCGTGGAGCAGCAAGGACTTCCCCTTGTGAGCGCGCGCCTGAACTGCCCACAAGACGGTTCGATCCGTGCGCGTTTTGATCAGGATCGGTATGCGCCGATTGGCTCACGGCTGCATGACATGCAAACACCGGAATGGACCATTCCAATGTGCGTGAAGATTGGATCCGCGGATGGCGTTCAGCGGCGTTGTTTCATGTTGGATAGCGGTGGTCAGGAAGACCTAATCCAGGAGGGGGATGTGACCCAGGCCTGTCCTCGATGGATCATGCCGAATGCGGATGGGGTTGGGTACTTTCGTTTCTCCCTCGATTTTGAAGCCTGGCAAAGTCTCGGTCGCGCATTCGATGAATTTGAGGCGGGCGAGAAGCTGGCCATTCTCGACAGTGCCGGCGCCGAGTTTGCCGCGGGCCGCCTGGATGTTCAAACCGTATGGCGGTTTATCGATGAGGCAGTCCGCGACGAGGAACGCCGCGTGGTTCAATCCGCGATCAAACAGGCGCGGCGCTTTGAGCGACTGTTATCGAATGATGACGCCGCGATGTCCGGATATCAGGCTGCGATTGTTGACGTCTTTCAATATCGCCTTGCCGAACTCGAACAAAATCGCGGAGATGATCCTGAACTTGAGATCATGAGATCGAGCCTGGAACAGTTTCTGATTATGAAAGGGCAAGATCCGGCATTGCGAAAGAGTCTCGCAGATGCGGCGGCCGCCTATATTGGCCTGGACGAGATCAGCTCCGATCGTTCCATCAGTACGGATGAGTATCTCACCGCCATGGCCACGGGCTTTCAAACCTATGGTGAACCGTTTTTGGACCGAATGCTCGCTGTGCGGGTTGCGTTTGACGATCCGGTATTCGAGCAAGCGATCGCTTACGCGATTGGCCAAAATCGAGACTCGGCTTTGTCCGCGCGTATTCTCGATCTTGCCTTGTCGAAAGAGCTTGGCACGCGGGAAGTGCTCACCATCGTGCAGGGCCAGATGCAGCAACCCGAGACGCAGGCCCTGACCTGGGCCTGGCTGAAAGAAAACCTGCCTCAATTTCTGAATTCAATTCCGCGCCAGCGCAAACGGTTCAGTCCCTCGCTGGCAGATTCCATGTGTTCGCTCGAGGTCAGAGATGAACTTTTGGAATTGTTCGAGCGCCATGGCGACTTGGCGCCCGGTCATGAACGCGCCTTGTTTCAAACCGTGGAGCGGATTGAACTGTGTGCCGCGCTCGAGAACAGCAAAGGCCGCGAGGCGCGGGCCTTCTTTTCGGAGCGCGATTAATCAGGCGTATCTTGTTCAGGGTCTTCCTGGCGCTCGCGCGTGCCAAAAATGGAGCCGAGCGCAGCATCCAGCAATTCCGCTTCCAGATCACGCTCTTCGGGCGCTGCTTCAGCGGGCTCTTCTTCAGACGGCACAGACGGGCTTGGACTTTGGCCCCCGACAATCCCGCCTATGATCCGCCCGGCGTCACCGCCGATCCGTTCACCCAATTCGCCGGCCGCCTGTTGACGGAGGCGCGAAGTCAACTCGGATTGGACGGCGCGAGAATCCAAACCGAACTGCACTTGTGACCAGTTGCCATAGACGCGCACGGGAATTGGAATATTGGCAAGTCCGATCGTCGAACCCGCCCCAGACGCGCTGAGGTCAACGCGCGGCGTCAGCTGCACATCCAGAGTTCTGGCGCCCAGATCGATGCTGCCGGCGCCAGTGATTCCAACGACCGGATTATCAATGCTCAGGTTCGAAATGCTCGCCACTCCATTGGTAAATTCCAGACTGCTGATAAAGGTCGAAAAATCCGTCTCGGCTTGGGGAGAGAAGGCATCTCGGAAGCTGGCCACCGTCAAATTCCCACTGCGCAGCAGATCGCTTAGATTGCTTGTGTCACGCACCAGTTTGGCGAGGTTTATGCCTTTCAAGGCGCCGCGATTGAGGTCGGATTCAAATCTGCCATCGAGCCCATTGACCAGTGCTTTCAGACTGTTGCCCTCCGAAGACAGATTGACGTGCACGTCGCCCAGTCCGGACAGGTTCTGAAACCCGGTCAATGCGGTCAACATGTCCTGAGCGGCGATGCTGCTCGCCAGCGCTTCAATTTGCAGTGTCGGGGTCGATCGCGATGCGTCCAGCACCAAATCCCCATACCACTCGCCTTGGAATACGCGAAAGCCGGGTTGATCGTCGTCCTGACGGAAAATCGCCGACAAACGTCCATCATCCACGCGGGTGTTCAACACAGCATCTGAGAGCGTGATCTGATCAATCAACACCTCTTGGGCCGCGATGGTGACGGTGGCATCCACCGCGCGCAAACCCGCGAGATCAAGCGGCGTGTCGTCCCAATCTTCGTTCAAGCTAGGTGTCTGATCTTGCTGTTGAGAGCCGCTGCCGAGGAATGGCGTCACATCGAGTTGATCCATGCTGAGGTCGGCCAGGATGCGAGGACGATTTCCGCGCAAGTCAGCGCCAATGCTGCCAGTGGCTTTGGTTTGATCCAGCGTGAGTTCGGCTCCGGTCAGGCTGGGGGCGAGCAGACTGCCGGTGGTGCGCCCTTTGATCGACAATGCGTTCAGAGACTCGCCTTCCGGGAGCACTGTGCCAAACGTTTCCAAGATGGCGCGAGGATTGTCGCTCGACAGATCCAGCATCCCATCCAGCGATTGGTCGCCTGCAAGTGAGAGGTCGCCGCTGAAATCAGTTTCCAAATCCGCGCCGCGTTGTTTCAGGGTGATCGCACTCAAGGCCGGTGAGGCCAGCGGGCCCGTCAGTTTCGCTGAGAAATCGACATCGCCGAGCAAAGTCAAAATCGGGATGATTGGATGGTTTGCTTTCAACAGGCGCTGAGCATCAGCGGCGTTCAGATCAACCGTTCCGTCAATACGCGGGGTCTCACCCAAGGCGATCAAACCCTCATATTCGAGCTTCAAGCCCGTAGCTTCCAATCGAAGCGTCGAAAAGTCGAGATTTGCAGTCTCCACGGGACCGGCAATTGTCCCTTTCGCGCGGACCGATTGAAGCGCGCTGACGACAATTGGAAGATCCTGAGGGCCAAGAAGGGTCAGGATCTGACCCAGTGTATCGGACTCCACTTCAAAAGCGCCGTCGAGCGTCGGTGCATCGCTCAGGGCGACGGCGCCATCATAGCTGACCTCGCCGAAAATGGTTCCCAGCCTGACATCGACATTAACGGGCTGATACGATGCCAGATCCTGCACCGTGTTCAAACGGATGCGATAATCAAAGGGCTGTCCATTGAGCCGCCCTTCTCCGCGCGAGGTGAGGGGTTGATCCAGCGCTTTCATCCGGGCTGAAGCGCTAAACTCGGTCAGGGCATATTGGTCACCCGTGACCGCATCGCGATAATAAACCGCCGCATTGGTCAGGGCTGCGCGGTCGATACCGGTGTCGAAAGCAGCCGTCTCATTGTCAGGATTTTGAGGCGCAAACTGCCAGTTTACGCGGCCATCTGCGAGCCGTTCCAAACGTATGGTCGCATCATCCAGCGTGATCTTGCCGACTTCGACGCGGCGTGACAGCAAGGGCCATAGTTTCACGCTTGCCTGCAGGCTGCCGGCCTCAATCATAATCGGCTCAGAGAACCCGTCCGGATTCGCGATCTCCGCGCCATCGATTCGCGCTGAAATGACCGGTAGAATTGACAGTTTCGGGTCGCCCCGCAACGTCACATCGCGGCCAAGCGCGTTCGTGGCAGCGGTCTCGATTTGCGCCTTATAGACGGAAGTCGGCACCAAAAATGGGACAATCACGGCCGCCGCGAATAAAATCGCGATCAAGGCGGCTAGGATGATCAATAGACGTTTCATGGGAGGAGAATGGCCTTTATTTGATGTATCGCCGCTGAATAGCTGCATCTGATGTCAAAGTCATGGCAATTGCGGCTTGACCGGGAATTTGTGCGCGTATAGATCACCCTCTCACCGCTTCGGCGGTGGCCCAATGCGCGGGTGTAGCTCAGTTGGTTAGAGTACCGGCCTGTCACGCCGGGGGTCGCGGGTTCGAGTCCCGTCACTCGCGCCATTTTTCAAATGAAAAATGCAATTATCTTATTGAAAACGTTAAGTTTTAAGGTTCGCCATGCCGTACCTTTTCCTGTTTGGCACGGAAATTGTGTAACAAATTGGGTACAAATTGTGCAACAGGATCTTCGTCGATGAGGTATGTTGTGGACGATACTTATTTGCAGCAACGCGGCCGAGTCTGGTGGTACTTCCGACGTGTGCCGAAAAAATATGCGCATCTCGATACAAGAGGAATGATCCGTCAAACGCTCGCAACGGCATCAATTGATGAAGCGAGATTTAGACGTGATGCTCTAGCCGAGGCGGACGAACTTTACTGGAGCTCGCTTATACTCGCTGACGATGCAGGGGGCGCAGAAGGACAAGAGCAATTAGATGCCGCTCGCAGGCGACACGCTTCGGCGTGCAAACGCTCCCTCGCTTCCGGATTTAAATATTTGACGGTCGATCAGCTCGCACAGGCCGAAAACATCGAAGAGACGTTTGAACGCCTGTTAGAGGTACGCGATCAGAGTTCTAACTCCGGTGAACCAAAGTCCAAAGTAGCTGAGGCGCTATTGGGCGGTGCGCCAGAACCGAATGAGACATCGATCAAGGTCTCTGAAGTTTTCTCACTTTATGTGAACGAGATTGCCTTCGATGAGCAGAAAAACAAATCAGACCGTCAGCGCTACTCTTGGGAAAAGACGAAGAGAACGTCTGTGAATTATTTCATCGACGTCGTCGGCGACGTCAGCATCGGCGATATCACGCGGGAGATGGCGTTGTCTTATCGATCCTGGTGGATTGAGCGAATGATTCCCGGAGACAGCGGCATTAAGCCAGCTAAAGCCAACACGGCCAATCGGCACATTGGCAATATGCGGAAGCTCTATGAGGACTATTATCGGCATATTGGGGACGAAGATCGATTAAATCCCTTCCGAAAAATGTTTTTCAAAGACGAGCAGCAAACACGCGTTCCTTCATTCGAAGATGATTTCGTTCGCGCCAAGATCTTAGTTCCGGGATTGTTTGATGGCCTCAACGACCAGCTCAAAAACATGATTTATGTGCTGATTGAAACCGGAGCTCGCCCAAGTGAAATTTGTAATCTCCGCCCAGAGCAAATTCGACTAAACGCAGATATCCCGCACTTGGAAATCAAGGCGATCGACCGCGAGCTCAAGACGGTGACATCGAAACGCGAAATCCCACTAGTTGGTGTTGCCCTGGAAGCCATGAAGAACTGCCCAGATGGATTTCCGCAATACGTTGACAAAGGCGAGCTCGTTTCGGCGAACCTGATGAAGGCGTTCCGCAATCGCAATCTGTTCCCTACGCCCGATCATGTTATCTACTCGTTCCGGCACGCTTTCGAAGATCGAATGTTGGAGGCTGAAATCGATTACGGATTGCGGTGCTATCTGATGGGGCACAAAAACAATCGACCGGACTATGGTAAGAAGGGTTCACTTGAGTATCGCCGCGATCAGTTACTGAAAATAACTCATCCATTTGACGAACAGATTTTCAACGGTGTCTCCGCCTAATTCGCTGTCGCGGCGCTTGTGAATTCAGGACCATTCTTAAACGGTCATCATCATTTGTACGCCGGGTGATTTCCTGGTCAAAACGTTTGAAGATTGGACGATATCGATCGCCGCAATGCTTTACGACGAGCGCAGCGATGCGGCGACCTTCCTCCAACTCTTCGATCGTCAGGGCCATAACCCACCTATTTATGTGTGCTATCGCGGAACTATTGAGGTTTTGATCGGTTCCAGACCATCACGCCTGTACCGGCTTCTTCATTTTCGAAGAAAGCGGCTCGGATCGGGGAGGCAAAACTCGGATCATCTAGTTTGACAGAGAGGTAGGCTTTTTCACCATCCGTGCTTTCCTGGCGCCAGGCTGCGCCGAGTTCAGCGCCGCCTGCATATATGCGAAAGTCCGGCGCATCGACATGCGCTTTCTTTGCGTTTGGAACAATCTGCGATTTGACGTTGATCGTCATTGTCCGGATCGTTCCGGTATATTTTCCATCCTTTTGGGTGAAGGTTCCAATCTGTGCCATTGGTCTAGTCTCCTTTATTGGCATGAAGTGCGCGGCGCGCACGTTTGAACCCGGCATCAGAGCCGAGAAAATTCTCCAGCATGGCCGGAATAAGCGTTTCGGGTTTTTCTAGCATTCCGTAAGTGGCGCCATAAATCTCTGCATAGTCGCGCAGGGCAGAGGCGAGTTCCGGCTCTACGGAAACACTTATCCGAACGGGTGTGCGGTCAGGCAGTTGGGCAAGTCTTAAGCTCATGACGGGCTCTCCGGTGTTGGTCGTAAAATGAGGTCGCGGGTGACAATCACGCGAACAGGCCAACCCGGCCGCACGCGTATGGTTGGCTGGATACCGAGATTGCGATCGACGATGCGTTGACCGGCTTCACTAATGGTGTCGGATGTTCCGCGTCGGATCGCGCGCTCTATGTCATCGTCACCATCATTGCCAATCTCACTTCCAATCCCCAGTAAGGTCGCGAGACCTGCAGCGAAGAAGACACGGTCCCAGTGATGGTCGGTTCGGTCAGACAGACCAGCATAGCCCTGGCGGTCTGCCCCTGGTTCACTGATTTGGATAGAGCTGCCATCAGTAAGTATGAGACGATCCCAAACCACAAGCGCGCGGTTTTGGCCGAAAGACACCTCGGATTGATAGCGCCCGATGAGTCTCGAGCCTTGTGGGATAAGCAAATGGTTGCCACTCACCGTATCGTAAACCGGCTGAGTCACTTGCGCGATGATCGCTCCCGGAAGATCAGAATTGATGCCCGTTATGAGGCTTGCCGGGATCATCGTGCCTGCCATGACCTGATATGGCGAGGCTGGATCTTGTAGGCGGTTTGGATTGTAGACATCACTATTTCCAGGCTCACTTGCAAAAGCGGTTTTACGAGATTGCAGATTTGGGTCAGCTGGCGCACCGAAGGTTGATGGAACGCCCGGTTGACCTGCCAGAGCGAGAAGCTCCGATCCGAGATCGAAAGCTGCCGAATTTTCTTGCGGCGCGCGGGCACTCGCCGCACCCGGCCGTGAGATTGATTGTAGTTGGAAAAAGACCGGTGCTTTGGCAGCTTCTTCGGCGAGCGCTGCTTCCCGCATGCGCCGAGCGCGAGCAGCTTCTTCGGCCGGGTTTGGCCGAAAATCATTTTCATAGCTTCTGATCAATTCCGGTTCCAAGCCAAGTTCTCGTTCAGCCGCCAGAATGGTCGAACCAAGATCCCCTGACATAGGCGGTCCAATCGGGATGGTCGGGGCAGGCCGCAAATCAGAATAGCTTGTCGGCAGCGCTGCAAGACCTTCAGGCTTCCTGGTATTGGTCGTATTGTAGAGTTCACGGCGCTCAGATTGATGGGCAGCCTTCGGCGGCTGCAATGCCACACTCATCGCGGTGAAGAGGCCGAGCACGCCAAGCCCCGCGCAAAAGATCAAAACTTTACGATTGATGCGTGTGGCTGGTCTTGGGTTGGAACGGATTTTCAGTCGTTCAGCGTGCTCGTCAAAAGGGACCGGTTCGCTCATAGTCTAGCCCCCAAACAGAGCCGCAAACCCGCTGCGCGCTCCACCCTTGGAAATCCGGACGACCGTTTGGGATTTAGTCCCAAGGCGAAGTTCAGCGACCTCAAAGAGCCTATCGACGATATAGTACTTGCCGCGCAAGCGATAATTGACGAGCTCTGCGTTGCCTTCGCTCCCAAGCACAAAGAGCGGCGGCAAGTCGGTGGTTTCGATATTGTCCGGCATCTGGATATAAACCTGACGCCCATCGTCGAACACGCGAACAGGTTTCCATGTCGGCCTGTCACCGGACAGGCGATAATCAAAATTGAGACCATCCAACGACAGGCCACGTTCAATCACGCTTGCCTCACTTGAAATGGCTTGCCGGTTTCGAGAGGTGAGTTCAGCAAGTTCATCGGAAGGATAGCGCCAGGACAGCGCCGCCATGTAACCGCTCGGGACCGACTCCAATTCCAGATGATATGTGCGCCGATCCGTAGCAATCATCAAATTGGTGCGAATATCTGCATTGATCGGTTTGACGAGTACGTGCGCGCGGGCATTGGGACCGGTGCCAGAAACAGTATCGCCTACAACCCATCGCACCGTGTCACCGGCAGAGATCGATACCAGAGTTTCACCGGATTGAAGCGCAATGTCTGATACCTGGCCGGGGCTCGCATAGAGCCGGTAAAGCGCGCCCTCCGTATACGGATAGACCTGGATGGCGTTCACATAACCATCGACTGAGGGTTCAATCAGCGCGCTCTTGCGGCCTTCATAAATGGCCTGTCGAGGCGAGACTTTAGGGGCATCGGTATTGCTCGTGATCTTCTTCATTTGACCGGGCAGGGGAAGGGGCACGGAGGTCTCCACAATCTCAACGGGCCGGTTGATCTCTTTTTCGACGATTGGGGTTGCAGCGACAAAGTCTGCCGGTTCGAACGGTTCGAGTTCAGTGGTGGTTGTGCAGGCAGACAGCATTACCAGTGCAGACGCAGAAAAGATAAGACGGGTCATTATTCAGTATCTCCTGTGACGAGGTCCTCGCCCCAATGGAGCTCATGGACATAAAGACCGAGCGGATTAGCGCGCAGCGTTTCCGCGTCGGTCGGGGTTTGAGAAATGATCGAGAAAAGGCCGGTAAATCTGGAGGCATCGGCGAGCGCCCCGTTTTCAAAAGTCTTTTCAATCCAGCGCGCCTGGAAACTGCCGTTCGATACGCGCACGACACTCACCACATCGACCGTTCGGGACCTTCGCCCTATATCGGCAAATGGATCATTGGAGCTTGCATATTCGTTGAGCGTCGTGGCCGCTCGGTCAGTGACGAACTGGTAAGCGCGTAGCCAGTTTTCGCGAACAACTACCGCGTCTGAACTGACACTTCTGACGTCGGAGATGAAATTGGCGAGATGATGCGCGATCTGAGCGTCCGACGGCGTATAAGTCCCTGCGGCAGGTCCAATGGCTAAGGCCGCGCCGGTCTCATCAACTTCGACAATATATGGCGTCACCGATGATTGGAGGCTGCGCCAAACCAATGCGCCAGACGTGACAAAGCAAAGGCCGAGACAGCCAATGGCGATTAATCGCCAATTCTTTGCCTGGACGCGGGCCGAACCAATGCGCTCATCCCAGACCTGGCCTGCCTTCTGATAAGGCGTTTCTGGATATGGGCTCGCCCCATAATCAGTCACTGATCGTTTAAACATCTATTCGTCCTTCGTGTTGAGCTGCGGGGCTGCGCCGCCGGATCCGCGGTCGCCGTCACGGACAGAGTGGACCGCCATGCTGCCGGCCTGGCTGACGCGTTGCTCAGTTTGAAATCTACGAGCCCAAGCCGTGGGCGCGTTTGAACTTGAAGCCGTGCCCGAAACACTCGAGCCACCTGTCGTTTCCCAAGCCTTTTGCGATCCGCTTTGATAAGCGCTTCGAATGCCGGAGAAGGGACGGCCTGCGAGGCGCCGCGTAGCGTCTCCGCCTGCGCGTGCGACCCCGGCTAATCCCGCTGCGGCGCCTGCAAAACCCTTTTTGCCCGATGCAACGGAGCCCATGACATAGGATGTCTTGGCCGCGCCCGCTATCGAGGCACCCGCTCGGACGGCCGACGAGACTCCGCCTGCCGCTGCGCGGACGCCCATGCCGCCCACGTAGGCGCCTGCTGAGGCGCCCGCGACCGTGCCTACCGCTGAGCCCGCGCCTAGCTGAGGCGCGCCAGTTATTAGACCGCTCGCAATACCAGGTGAGAAGATCCCCATCCAAAGGAAGACAAGTGCGGCAAGCACGGTGCCCATGACTTGCGCGAGCGTGACGTCAGCGCCGGTTCTAAATGCCGCTGTGACTGAGGCGAACAGGGTTGAACCAATCCCGATAATGACGGCTAAAACCATCAGCTTGACGCCGGACGTGATTACATTTCCAAGTACGCGCTCAGCAAGAAACGTGGTCTTATTCCAGAGCGCGAAGGGCACGAGAATAAAGCCCGCCAACGCGGTGAGCTTGAACTCCAGAATGGTGATGAAGAGCTGTATCGCGAGCACGAAGAAAGCGATGATGATCACCGCCCAGGCGACAAACATGATCACGATCATGATGAAGTTGTGAAAGAAGGAGATTGGTCCCAGCATGTCGCTGATCTCGGCCAACAGAGGCTGAGCCGCATCAAAGCCGACGCTTGCAATAAACCCAGGCCGGAGAAGATCAGCGGCTGTCATCGTCCCGCCGCCCGCCGTAACGCCAAGCTCGGCGAAACTGTCAAAGACAATGTTAGCGAGCAGGGCGAAGTTGCCGATGATGAAGGCGAAGAAGCCAACATAAAGGACTTTTTTGAGCAATCCGGCGATGACGTCGGTGTTGTGGCTCAGTGCCCAAAACAGACCCGCCAACGTTATGTCGATCGCGATGAGCGTCGTCGTCAAATAAGCGACATCGCCTGCCAACAAGCCAAAGCCGCTATCGATATAGGCAATAAAGGTTGCCAGGAATGTGTCGATGACGTCCATCAGTTGGACGCTCCCAGGAATGTTCTTGTCCGAGCGCGGCCTCGCTCAGCCTCAGCCAACTCGCGGGCGCGCTCTAGAGCCTCGGCCCGGTAATGAGCTGCCAAAATGGACTCAATCTGCATGAGCTGCTGAGCCTGCATCGCCTCAATCTGATTTCCGGCTTGCGCCGCTTCGAGCGCGCCTGCCGCAGACTGGCTACGATCAATCAGGTTTGAGATCGCGCTCGCATCAACTTGGTTGTCTTCCAGCGCAGCGCCAATGGTGACGAGAGAGTCGCGATAAGCGGTGCGCGATTGGAGCCAACGCCGCCGCGCATCTTGGAGCAGGATTTGAGAGTCCGGCGGCGTCGCACCATAGTCTTCCGGGTAGACCTCTTCGTACTCGCGTTCGACTTCATCGACGCCATATCCGATGCCTTCAGCCTGACGCATGAGATCGTAGATGCGCTGAATGCGATCTCGAATGATGGCTTCCGCCACATTCAAATCCAAGGATTGAAGATTACGGGCCATATTTTCCAGCATCTCAATCTCGTGTGTTAGCTGCTGGATTTGCTGATTTATCTCCTGAAGGCTGCGCACCGCGGTCAGAATGTTCTGCGTGTGATTGGCCGGGTCATAAACAATACCGCTCCCAAACTGGGCGCTCGCGGGCGGTGCAGTGATCACTGAGATTGGCAAAGCTGCGATTGCGGCGGAGATCAGAAAACGTTTCATTTGTGAGTCTCCTATTCGGCTGCGATGGCGTGGGATTGGAGGCCGGCATCTGCGCCGGGCCAGCGGTTCAGAATTTCCGCCGCCCAGGGCAGACCCTGTTCGATCAGCCAGCATTCCGCGAAGTCTTCAGCGCTCGTTTCAGCGGCCACGCGATCCATCAGCGCTTGGTCTGTCGGCGCTGAAGACCCGCAAATGGCAAGCGCAATTTGACCAAGGCCAAGTTCGAATAAGCGACACCCGAGCGGGGACTGGTAGTAGTAGTCTCGTTTGGGGGTGGCCTCAGCAATCAGCTCAATCTGACGGGTGTTCAGGCCAAACTGTTCATAAATGGCCTTGGTCTGCGGTTCCTGCGCGCGCTCATTCGGCAGAAAGATTCGGGTCGGGCAGCTTTCGATGAGCGCCGGGGCTATGGAAGAGCCCGCAATGTCCGCCAAGGATTGCGTCGCAAACACCACGGCAACGTTTTTCTTGCGAAGCGTCTTTAGCCATTCGCGAATGCGAGCGGCAAACATTGGATCATCCAAGAACAGCCAGGCTTCATCCAGAATCAGCAGAGTCGGCTTTCCATCAAAGCGGTCTTCAAGCCGGTGGAAGAGATAGGTGAGGACGGGGAGAGCTGCGCCCTTGGCATGCATCAGCTCTTCCATCTCAAAACAGACCGTATCGGCAAGCGTGAGGCTTTCTTGGTCAGCGTCGAGCAAGCGGCCGTGCGGGCCGTCCAGAGTGAAAGGGTGCAATGCCGATTTCAGGGTTTCGTTTTGCAATAGAAGCGCGAGACCGGTCAGTGTACGTTCCTGCTCTGGCGCACTCGCCAGCGATTGGATCGCATCCCAAAGCGCGGCTTTGAGCTCTGGCGTCATGGTGACACCTTCATTTTCGCAAAGCCCCGCCAGCCAGTCAGCTGCGAAACTTGCTCCCAGTTCAGTGTCTATTTCTTTTAGCGGCTGCAGACTTGGTGCATCGCCGCCGCCAAGATCAATGTGTGCGCCGCCCATGCAGAGGGTTGCAGCGCGCGCTGAACGACCTTTGTCAAAGATGAATACCTGGGCCCGTTCATAACGTTGCCATTGTAAGGCGAGCATGGAGAGCAAGACGGATTTGCCAGCGCCAGTTGGTCCGACGACGAGGCTATGTCCGACATCGCCAACATGCAGGTTCAATCGGAAAGGCGTTGTGCCATCCGTTTGCGCCTGGATAAGTGCTGGCGCAGAGAAATGATCATTGGTCGCTTCACCCGCCCAGACGGCGGAGAGCGGCACCATATGAGCAAGGTTCAGCGTGTGCAGAATGGGCTGGCGGACATTTGCGTACGCATGTCCTGGCAATGATCCGAGCCAGGCCTCAACCGCATTCAGCGTTTCTTTGATCGCCGTAAACCCGCGACCATTTATGATGCGCTCAGCGATGCGAAGATGCTCATCGACCATGCGAGCGTCTTCGTGTGCAACCGTGATCGTTGTTGTGACATAACCGAACGAAACCAGGTCGCTGCCAAGTTCCTGAAGAGCAGCGTCCGCATCGACCGCTTTATTGTCTGCATCATTATCAATGAGGGCGGCTTGCTCGTTGAACAGCGTTTCGCGCAGGACGGTGCCAACGGATTTTCGTTTGGCGAACCAATGACGGCGTTTCTTAGAAAGAATTTTTTCCGCGTCCGCCTTATCCATCGCAATAAAGCGCGTGGCCCAGCGATATGAAAACCCCTGACGGTTGAGCTCATCCAGAATGCCCGGAAGCGTGCTGGCCGGAAATCCTAGAATGGTCAGTGTTCGTAGGTGCGCTTCTCCAATCTTTGGTTCCAAACCGCCTGCGAAGGGTTCATCGGCTAAAGTCGCATCTAAGAAGACGGGAAGTTCAGGTGTCGCAACAGGGTGGCGTTTAGAAGACACCGTTGAATGCAAATATGTAAGCGTCTCATCATCACTGAGGGGGTGTATCTCCGCGAGGCAGGTGCTCAGTAGGTCAAAAACTCTCGCGGCGTGTTGCTGGAACGTCTCCATCCGTTGACGCCAACCTTCCGCTTCGATCGTATCAGGCCGCGTGATGAGCGCTTTTTCAGCTTTGCCTGTCGCATCGGCTGGCGGAAGCCAGAGCAGCGTCAGGTAGTAATTGCTCTGAAATCGAGTTCCTGCTTCCTCTGCCTGCAGCGCGCGTTCTTCATCGACCAGCCAGGCGGCTGCATTTGGAAACTCAGACTCTGGATAGTCATGGACTTCAGAGCGCTGGGCTTCAAAGAACAGCGCCCAGCCCGACCCAAATCGGCGCAGCACATTGTTGACCCGCGCCATGGTCGAGACGAGTTCTTCTTTAGTGCTGCTCTCGAGATCGGGACCACGATACCGAAATGTTGTCTGAAAGCTGCCATCCTTGTTGAGCACCACACCCGGCGCGACCAAACACGCCCAGGGCAGATAGTCAGCAAGCAGTTTTGGGGGGTCAGAATATTCTTGCAAATTCAGCATTTCAGATACTCCTTGTGTCGCATGGACCGAATAGTGACGGTCATGAAATCGGGGTCGTGACGGGCCATGAACACGACTGCTGAGTGGCCAAGCACCCAAAGGAGGAGTCCGGGGATCCAAAGCCTGAGGCCGAGGGCAAGAGCCGCCGCCAGTGTGCCGATGGCAATGGCGGCGCTTCTAGGCGCGCCCGCCATCAGGATTGGCTCCGTCAAAGATCGATGCAGGGGGATTTCGTAACCGTCAGCCATGTCTAGATCAGCGCGCCGCCGCCAAAGCTGAAAAAGGTCAGGAAGAAGCTTGTTGCAGCAAATGCGATCGATAGTCCGAACACGATCTGGATCAGTTTGCGCATTCCGCCCGACGTCTCGCCAAAGGCCAGCATCAAACCGGTCAATGTTATGATAATTACCGCAACAATGCGGGCGACCGGCCCTTCGATCGATTGCAGGATCTGATCAAGCGGGCCTTCCCAAGGCATGCCAGAACCCGCGGCATACGCTGGCGCTGCGAGTAGGGCGGCGCCCCCGAGCGCCAGCACGGTTCGAATAGTCGACTTAGAAGTCATGACGTTTGTCCTTCTGTGACAAGTGAAAGAGAGCGAGAGACCAGCGGCTGGGTGACGTAGTCGCCGCCATCAAATTCCAGGACACGCACGACATCCTCGACGCGGCGATTTCCATCTGCGCGGCTCATAAAGACCACTACATTGACTGCGCCTGCGATGAGATCGAAAGGCACATGGCGCGTGGCTTCCATGGTGAGTTGTTCCAGGCGCTGAAGCGCGCCGTGCGCAGAGTTTGCATGCAGTGTCGTGATGCCGCCTGGGTGACCGGTGTTCCACGCTTTTAAAAGATCGAGCGCTTCGCCGCCGCGAACCTCGCCGACGATGATCCGGTCGGGACGCAAGCGAAGCGTTGAGCGAACTAGATCCTGAAGCGAAGTATTCCCGTGATGGGTTCTGAGTTGAACTTTGTTCGGCGCGAGGCAATTTAGCTCGCGCGTGTCTTCAAGAATGACAACGCGGTCCTGCTCGAAAGCTGATTCAGCGAGAAGCGCATTTGTAAAAGTGGTTTTTCCCGAGGAGGTTCCACCCGCAATCACGATATTATCCCGCCGGTCTATAGCGGCACGGAGCGCCGCAGCAAGCGCTGGCGAGAGCGCGCCTTGATCGACATAATCATCGAGCGAGAATGGGCTCGTCGCGGGTTTGCGGATGGAAAAACAAGGCGCTGTAGCGACAGGCGGAAGCAGCCCTTCAAAACGCTCGCCGCTGCTCGGAAGTTCGGCAGAGACGATGGAGGAGGAGATTTTGAAGCGTGCGTCCCCAGCGCCTGCCGCCACGAGGCGAATGACCCGCTCGCGCGCTGCAGCGTCCAGAGAAGCTTTTGTGACGACAATTCCCATGCCTGCTTTTTCAACCCAAACAGATCCGTCCGGATTGGCCATGACCTCAATCGTCTTTGGGTCTTCTAGCGCCTCGCGAACCGTCTGACAGAACGCCGTTCGCAGCATCGCTGTGCGACGCGCTTTGGTTTCTTGCATTGTGTCCGGCGTGGACATGGGGCTGCTCCTGACGCGGGTTTTCGACCTCAGAAACTTGAGCGATTGAGCGCGCTGGCGGAATTCTAAATGGCGGCAATCTCGCGCAAATCTCGGCAAGTCTTGGCAACGTACGGCAAGGGCTCGCAAAAGCTCGCAAAACGGCGCTTTCTGATGTTCCAAACAGAAAATGCCGCGCCGTACGTCTGGTATGGTTTTGAATTCGAAACAGATTTCCCCAAAGTGCGAAGTCAATGACCAAAGGCGAATTCTGATGCAGTTTTGGTTAACTCAAGAGATTTGGCACACGAGTTGCCTCAGTTCGGGGTAGAATTGTGGGGACTAATAATGAAAAAATTCACACTCGAAGAAAACAGCGTCACCAAACGCTATTCTTATCTTTGGCGAATGATGAACGACCGTTGGGCCTGGGAATATCAACGGCGCAACCCGGACTATCGCGAAGATGCCAAGACCATGTCGCCAGATGACATCTCTGAGATGGAGGTTTGCCATAGTATCAAAGTTTACAAGTCGCGCGTGTCACAATCTGTCGCCGAGCGATGGGGGCTGATCATGATGGTCGACCCGGATCTGGGCGCCATCGAAGCCAATGCTGTTTGGACAAAGGAAGCCTATCCGGATCAGGTTGCGATCAATGTCGTACCGCGCGCGAAAGGCGAGACTTGCGAAATCTATGACAAAAGCGTGGAGCTCTGCCAGATTTCGCATTTCACCGACTCCGTGGGTCGAGAGTTTCTGATCACGCGCGGCAATGGCTGCCTCTTTCAAGCGCGGTGCAGAGGACTTTCCCTATTGGGGATGGAGCCAGTTAAAATGGAACTCAGCATGCCGGACTTCGAAAGCTACCAGCGAAAAGCCAAGGCCCACGAGGAAGGGATGCGCGTCTTTGGCAATGACCCAGCAGCCGAAACACCAAAATGGACCAAGCGTACTCAAATTCTAAGAGATGGTCTGATTGCGCTCGACTGCCTAGAACTCGGCATGTCGCGCAAGGAGATCGCCAATGTTCTTTATGGCTCCGAACGCGTCGCGGATGAGTGGGAGAGCGGGCGTATGCGTGACTCTGTCAATTATCTGATTTCACGAGCCACGGGGCTCCGAGATGGCGGCTTTCGAATCGAATTGCTGGGTAGCCACCTTGGACCGGGCAGGCAGGCTGCGTAACCGGAATTGGCAACATATTAGAGCCTCGAACGTCGCTGCGACTCATGCCTTATGGTCAAGTCATGAGCCAGAGATTGCCGTTCAAACTAACCGAGGAAACGGTACGAGATGCCGGGCTGAGGCCCGACGATGTCGGATATTGGTGCCTATTGGTTGATGGCTGCTATCATCTCTTTGAGCGCGAAGACCAGGCGCTGCAGGCCTATGAAAAGCTAAAATACGGCGTGCTCGTGCGCTGACACCTTTAAATAGTCGGTACTCGATCATGCGCCGATCCTCTTGCTTTTTCGCCTTTTGAGCGGGGGAAGGAGGACGGCCAATCTGCCCCCGGGCGGCCGCGCTACAAGCGCTTTGGTCCTTTGTCCGTCTGAATAATCCACTTCATCATACCAAAACGCTTGCACCCCGACCTGTAAGCCCGGCGGCGCCATGGCCTTTCCACCTCCCAATCCTGCTCCTGTGGGTAAATTTTAGACAGAAAAGGTTTGTTACATCATGAGCCGGTCGCAAAATGTGTTTGCCAGCCTCGGGCCAAGACCCCGCACGACTTTAGTCATTTGCAACGGCCACGTCGCAGAAATCTGGGTGAATGGCCGTGCGCCAATCATTACAATTCGAGATTATGACGAAGGCGAAACCGACCACGCGCCAATGCGAGACCAGGATGGTTTTGCCTTCTCTCACATCAACTGGAATGCACCAGCATGGACGCTAGGCCTGTCTCTCCAATGTCGGTGCTTGGATTAGCAACGGATAGATTCGGTTTAGCCAACATCACCATCTGGTCGCTTCAATCTGCCTACCTCGCGTCTTCAGAGTAAACGAGGAAACCCCAGCGCTCCTAACACTACTACCGTCGTTGAACTCCCAAGGTGACCCCAACTTTTGAGCTCGATTTTCTATTCATAAGCGGCACCCAAAGCGCTTCGTTCTCGTCTTCTTGCCGTGTGACCTGACCGTCATCTGCTCGTCTTGAAACCGCTCCATCCAAGAAATATCCCCGCTGCTTCGCAGCTCCTCGCGGGGCATATTTCTTGGATGGAGCGGTGCTCCACGTCGTTTCGCCCGCTTCGCGGTTCGAGCCGCTCAAATGCCGGCCTGATGGTCCGGCGTCGACGGGGACGAAGGGTCTTCGGGCGACAGCCAAAGAAACGAAAAGGAGTATACTTATGGCGAATGCACTTGGATATGTCAGCGAGACGAAATCAGGGTTCGAAGGCGCACTGGCAATGATGAACCTGTCGGCCTCAATTCGGATCGAAAAGAACAGTGAAAAAGAAGGTGAAGGCCAACCCGATTATCGCGTCTACGCCGGAGAAACGAGTACAGAGATTGGTGGCGGCTGGGTCAGAAAGGCTAAGGGTTCAGGCCGCGACTATGTCTCAATCACGCTCGCAGATCCGCAAATTGGACCAAGAAAAATCTTTGCAAATCTCGCCCCGGTAAAGGGTCAAAACGGTCGGCACGTCATCCTCTGGAACCCTCGTGACTAAAGCGGAAACTTAGAAAATATTGAGCCGCGGTGGAGCGATCCATCGCGGCTCTTGGCGTTGTACTCTTATGGTTAACCCCTCCAAGGAAAATCACGACAAGCGATTTTTCCTCTATAAATTAGGACTCTAGCTTGGCACCTTCATCGTCAGAAACCTAAGAATAAGGGGAAACTGATGGCGAAGAGGAAGTTCAAACCTAAGAGAAAAAATCCGGCTGAATGGCTCACGCCGCACGAGGCAGCGGCATATCTGGAACTGTCTTACAGCACACTCGCGCATTACAGAAGTCAGGGCGGTGGGCCGATTTTCTACAAGTTTGGATGGCGTGTTGCCTACGCTGAGCCGGACCTGATTGCATGGCAGAACGGTCAACGCTGGTCGTCGACGTCTAACAAGTTGAAAGACTAAAAAATGCGGATCGGTGTCGCGATTCTGGCCATTGCAGCGGCTAGCGTTTGTTTGCTGAATTTGGTCTGGAATCCAAACGAAAAGCTCATTTGGAATCGCACGCAAAGCGCTCCTATCGGACTATATTGGCTGAGCGATGGCCCATATAAACGGGGTGATTGGGTCATCGTCTCAGCGAAAAGCGCTGATGCGGAATGGGCTGAAAATCAAGGATATGTTGGTCGGGATTGGCCGATTCTCAAGCGAGTTTCCGCGGTCTCAGGCGACACTATTTGTCGCCGTCAAACGGTTGTAGCGATCAATGGTGAACGCGTGGGTGTCGCTAATTTAAGTGACAAGGCAGGGCGGGAGTTACCGCGCTGGTCAGGATGCGTCGCCTTGAAAGCGGATCAAGTATTCTTAATGAACAAGCATCCTGACAGTCTCGATGGGCGGTATTTTGGGCCCACGCAGAAAGACGACCTTATGGGCCGTGCCCATAAGGTCGAGCTTTTCTCAAGGCACGGTAGCGCTGATAGGACGATCTCAGAGGAATGATGGGAAACATGAAGCGAATCCGAACGGGCAAGATAAAAGCTCATGCACCAAGAGGCGCCTAAATCGTTGTCTGCACATCTTTTTTTTGGCGCCCTTTGCGCTGACTTGCGGTGCACAGAAATTGTCGTCGATATTGCGCTCGATTTGGAAGGCGTCGTTCTATGACGACCGAAGACCTCTTCACGCCGCGCCTCGGCAAAATCCGAGATCGCGGCGCCGCAGCCGGAACGCGCCTTCGAAAGCGCGCGACGAGCACAGTCAAACAGCTCGCGCTGTCAGGAAAGAAGTCGTCATTCACAGGCACTCGGCTTGGGCGTGGGAAAGCCTCGTCAATGCAGGCCAATTTAGCAATCCAAAGATACGCCAGTGCCAGACTACGCCGCGTGGTGACCAAGTCCCATATCGCAAAGCCTGGAAAAATTGTCGGTGCTGCGGTGTTTTCTAAACACATCAACTACCTGCAACGTGACGGAGTGGAGCGGGACGGTGGCGGCGGCGAGCTGTACACCCGCGAAGGTCACGAAGCTGATGCAAGTGCGTTCGCCAAACGCAGCCAGACAGACCGCCGCCAATTTCGCTTCATTGTTTCTCCGGAAGATGCGTCGCAGATCCAGGATCTAAAAGCCTATACGCGCGAGCTTATGACAATCTTGGAGCGTGACCTCGGAACTCGGCTCGATTGGGTGGCAGTGGACCACCATAATACGGGGCGCAGTCACACCCACATCGTGGTGCGGGGGAAGGATGCTTCCCGCAAGGATCTCGTTATCGCTCCCGACTATATCGGTCGAGGATTTCGAAAACGCGCTTCGATGCTCGCAACTGAAATGCTCGGACCGCGCCGCGATTTGGAAATTTTGCGCCAGCGTGCGCGAGAGACGGAACAAGAGCGGTTCACAAGTCTTGATCGACAGCTTGTCGGCGTTCAAGAAAATGGCCTGGTCGTGATTGAACCAGCATCGATTACTAAAGATCGGTTTGAACGCGACATGAGATTGCAGCGTTTGAAGCATCTTGAGAAACTGCGGTTAGCTGAAAAGCGATCGAATTCTGAGTGGCGCCTTCAACCTGGCTGGACCGAGGCGCTCAAAGCGATGGGAAAACGCGGAGATATCATCAAAGCGATCGCCGCGGGAGGGGAGCCAGGACATATTCCAGAGAATGTAAGATTTATCGAGGAGCGACCGGCGAGCGCCCCTCCATTGACCGGAGTGGTTTTCCGGCAGGGGCCGAGCGATGAATTGCGTGATACGCGTTTCTTGCTTGTGCGCGATTTTGACGGGCATATGTGGCACGTCGCGGCCGGTGAGATGAAGAATGGTCCCTTGCCTCCGCGCGGGGCAATTGTCGAACTTGCGGCAATCAAGAACGAGCCTAGGCAATCAGACCGCAAAATCGCTGAGATTGCTGAGCGTTCCGGCGGCCTCTACTCGGATGCCTTACACGCCGCATATGACCCCACCTCAAGCGCCGCCTATCGCCTCGCTCACAAACGGCGGCTTGAAAGACTGCGGCGAGCGGGAATTGCTGAGCGTATGAAAGATGGACGTTGGAGGGTGGAGCGAGACTTTCTAGAGCGCGCCGCCTCGCACGACGCCGCGCAGGGCGCGGCGCAAATCAATGTGAAGTCATGGATCTCATTAAAGGCGCAGGTTCAAGCGCAGGGCGAAACTTGGCTGGATCAGATGGGCGCCAGCGACCTAGCCTCTTTCAAGGACAGCACGGTCCAAGATGCGAAAGTAAAACGAAAACAATTTCTCCGCGACAATGGACGCCTGACCTTGGATGAGACCGAGCTCAACGCTTCAACGCGAAAGCAAATGAATGTCGCGGAATTTCGTGACATCGAAATGATTGAGGCCAATCGATCCGGTCGCATGCCGCACCGACTAAAAAACGCATCCTCATTTGAAGGCGAGTTTGAACGCACATTTAACGTGGGGCAGGGGCGCTTCGTGCTCATTGGGAACGCCAAAGAATTTGCCATTGTGCCGTGGCGGCGAGAGATCGAGCGTTATCGCGGGCAAACCCTGTCTGTTGAGGTACGTAAACAGGGAATTTCCTGGACTTTGCCTGGGCGGCGAACCCGCGGGCTGTCGCGATAAAAATGTGTTGCAGGCTTTTGCCGCCATTCACAATGGCGGTCAGCGAGCGGCTTCGGCAAAGTGTCAGCGTTTTATTGAGAGGCAAATAACGCGATGTCGCCGTCCAAAATTCTGATTGGTCAGTTTACAATTGTTCTTTCAATTATTGTGACCTCAATCTGGAGTGCTACTCAATGGGCGGCTCATTCATTGGATTATCAACCCGCGCTCGGTGTCGCTTGGTTTGAATTACAAGGCGTACCCATCTACAAACCGTGGCGCATTTTCCAATGGTGGTATGCCTACGAGGCTTACGCACCAGATGTGTTCGCAATCGCAGGCGCGATGGCAACTAGCGGCGGGATTATCGGGATTATTGCCGCCGTCATAGGGTCTATTTGGCGCTCGCGTTGGGAGAAACGCGTTACAACTTATGGCTCGGCCCGCTGGGCTGACGCCTGCGATATTACAAAAGAAGGCCTCCTAAAACCTGAAGGTGTATTTCTTGGTCGATGGCGAAACAAATATCTACGGCACGATGGGCCTGAACATGTCCTTGGCGTAGCGCCAACAAGATCTGGAAAAGGTGTCGGCCTCGTTGTACCGACGCTCCTCTCATGGACAGGCAGCGCAGTTGTCCATGACATCAAAGGAGAGAATTGGCAGCTGACCTCAGGTTGGCGAAACCAATTCAGTCATTGCTACAAGTTCAATCCGGCCGATCAGAACTCTGCTCGGTTTAACCCATTGGCCGAGGTTCGTCTTGGCGCATCCGAAGTGCGGGATGTTCAGAACATTGCCGACATCCTGATCGACCCGGAAGGTTCACTAAAGTCTCGAGACCATTGGGACAAAACCGCATATGCTTTGCTTGTCGGCGTGATCATGCACGTTCTCTACGCCGAAGAGGACAAGACACTTTCAGGCTGCGTTCGGTTTCTTTCTGATCCATCGCGTACCATCAAGGACACGGTCAACTTGATGAAGACGACACCGCACTTACCGTGTGGCGGAACGCATCCGAGTGTGCTGCAGGCAGCGGGCGAGCTGGCTAAGAAAACTGACAACGAAGCCTCCGGGGTTCTTTCGACCGCCATCAGTCTTTTGACTTTGTATCGAGATCCAGTTGTCGCCCAGGCGACATCAACAAGCGATTGGCGCATAGAGGACTTCTTGCATGCTGAGCGTCCTGTTTCCGTTTACCTATCCATTCCGCCTTCGGACATCTCGCGCACCAAACCCCTTATACGACTTATGCTCAATCAAATCGCTCGGCGGTTGACCGAGCACCTGCCTAGTAAAAACACGCGCAAAGTCCTTTTAATGTTGGACGAGTTCCCAGCGCTCGGGAGATTAGATTTCTTCGAAGAAGCGCTCGCCTTTATGGCTGGGTATGGGGTGCGTGCCTATCTGATCGCTCAATCGCTGAACCAAATCGAAAAGGCATACGGCCCGGCCCATTCTATCTTAGACAATTGCCATATTCGTATAGCGTTCGGCACGAATGATGAGCGCACCGCCAGGAGGTTTTCAGACGCACTCGGCACCAAGACAGAGCTTCGATCTCAAAAGAACTATACTGGGCATCGCTTGGCACCATGGCTCAGCCATATGATGGTGGCTCGGCAGGAAACCCAGCGCCCCCTCATGACGCCCGGGGAGATCATGCAAATGCCAAGGGCTTCGCAGGTTGTGATGATCTCAGGCGTGCCGCCGATTGAATGCAAAAAAATTCGATACTTCGAAGATCGGAACTTCCAGCAACGCGTCCAGGCCCCGCCGGCCCACTCAGGTCGATCCGTGATCAAAGGAGAGCAGGGCATAGCAGCTGATAGTGAATCATCCGCGTCAACCACCCACGCACCGGAGGGCACCAATCGGGAGCACCACCCCGATTTCAAACAAGCCGAACCTGATCGTCCTTTAGAGCAGGAGGTCGTCTCTAAGATGGGAAAAGATGATGGGCCTGATGCGTCTTCAGATCAGAACTTGGAAACTGTTCGAAAGGCAGCAGCGCTGGATCGCACCGACCCAGGCCTTCTACCAAATATGTGAGAACCTATGTCTAAACCTCGCGCGAACCTGCGCCTATCAACCAAACTCCATGCGGAACTTTGCCGCCGCGCCGAATGTTATGGGCTGACGAAAACGGCGATACTTGAAGAGGCGCTGGAGCGCTACTTCAATCCTGAATGCGCACGACGCCTCGAAGAGCGAGTGATAGAAAGACTGGACCGTTTTGACGACCGGCTGGGAGGAGTCGAAAAAGATCTCGCGCTCTCGCTAGAAGCCTTTGGTCAATTTGTGTTTTATTGGCTCGCGCGCACCGATCCCTTGCCAGATGGAGAACGGGAGGCCGCGCAGGCGCTCGCGGAACGCAGGTTCGAGTTCTTTATAGGGCAAGTTACGCGGCAATTGGTAAGTGATAGTCGATGGGCCCCTGTCGCGAGAATGGACGAGATGTAAGCGATTTTCGAGGGGTGCATTTTAATGCTCGTTCCTTAAAGCGGACATAACCGAACCGCTGATTCATCTTAGAAGCGAGCGTTAGAAATCGTTAGAAGAGCCGGCCTTTGGGAAGGTTGAACTCGGCCCTTGGCGACTAAAATCAGGCATTCGCATCCGTGGAATTACCGCTACACATCAGATGGTAATCGTTCCGCAAGTTTCCGAAATTGTCCAAGTTGACACGTCATCCTCAAAAGCAATCTAATCTGTATCAAAGACGCTAACCGGGTGCGCTGTCTAAATACTTCGCCCGCTCAATTAGCATGGCATGGAGTTTTTCAGCTAATCCGTCACCCTTAATGTGGATTCCGATTTCATCCAATGGATTGTCGCTGGAAGCGCTTTGCGACCCCCAATTGAAGCTCGTTACGACAAGGTCATCATTGTCCCAGAGTAGTATTTTCGCGTGCAACATCGGGGAATTTCGAGCTGGGCTTCCGATATGAACTTTGTCCGAAAGCCGCTCTTTTTCCGCTCTCGTATGCCTTTTCTTGACCGGACCTGCTGGGACCGAAAAGAAGGCTCGGACGTCTTCGATTCGCTCCCCGGCAGACTGAGCAGGGTCCAGCAGATTCGAAACCATCGGAGCACCCAATTTATGGGTCACGCAAACGAAACGATGTTCAGCTTCGTCGTGGGCTACGCGACGCAAAAGCGGCAAGTGGTCGGGCGCGCCGAGCAATGTCGCTTGCGCTAATATCTTTTCGTTTTCTCCATTCGGCGTCAAAAGTCGCGGTCGCGCTCTATTCAGGGCAAACTCCATCGCCTGTATATGATCTCTCGAACCACGAGCACTTGGAACAAGCGATGTTATCGCTTTCAAGGTTTCCAAACATTTGGCCACCATCACGTCGTTCCGCAATTCGACGGAGAGCTCATGCGCGAGGAATGGAGACTGCAGCCAATTGCATGACCCAATCAGCGCCACTCCACTATCAGCGCCATCATCTGCGATGAGCAGTTTGGCATGGCTGTGCATGGTCTCTAATGGCGCCATAACGGTTCCGCCCGTTTTTCGAAGCCTCCGCGACAATGCCTGCAGCGCATCAACATGTTTTCCGTCTTCATCCAAGGAGGACCCCAGGAACAAATGTACTCGCACTCCGCGCTCGCAAGCCCTCTCCAGTGCAGCCCAAACTGCATCTTGTCCTTGCGGCGCTTTCGGATCGTCTTGCCGAGCGACGAATGTCGAGAGCACGAAAATATCGGAACGCGCTTTATCAACCACGTCGACGATTTTCTTCAGGTGCTCTGAGCCTCCAAAAATGAATTGATCCGGAGAGATCGACAGCTCAACCGTCGCGCCAATACTCGGGGGCGCTAAATCACGCTTCGAGTTTAGTTTCGGGGTGTTTCTAGACTTCGCCAAATCCACCGTCTGCTTGCGTAAATCATCAGACGCCCCCTCCGGCAGGATTCCATCTCTCGCCTTGGCAAGATCAATCTCGACATACCGCCTGTCCGTGAACGTCTTAAGATTGCGAACACCGGCAAATGTTTCTCCTGGGCGCAAACTCTTTGAGAGTACATCCCGAGCCCGTTGCTGAATAGCGGTCTCAAGATCGTCAGCGTCATTGTTTGGAAATCCGATGACCAGTCGGTCCGATTGTGGCTGTGCATCTAACCCGATTAGCGTGACATCCTTGCTGCGGAAGACTGATTTACCCAACTTTTCAAAAACCAAATTGAGGCGGATGTCTCTGCGCTCATTTCGTTCCGGCAGCGGCCGCCCGGACATTATATGTGCGTCGGCCGCGGCGGTTATTGATATCGATGGATAGGGTTCCAGGCGCACCTCGATTAAGCCAAACCTCATCATTCGGTTCACGGCCGATTCCGCGATTTGCCTTTCAATCCGCAGCTTCCTTGCTATTTCGGAAGTCGTCGCCGGGGTCTCTCGGACGTTCAGTAATATCGCTTCTTCAATTGGGCTCCACCCCCAACTGCGTTCAATAATTGCTCGAGCACGATACCAAATTGCAGGAATCAAGAGTTTCACGACACCAGAACCCCACTATCGTCCAATTTGAGAATTGACGCCTCTTTCGGATCCGCCGCAAGTTCCTGAATCTGATCGAGCATTGACCCAAGAAAGCTCAAGGGTGTTTGTCGCTCGCCACCTGGATCATGCCCCTTAACAGCGTTCCTCAGGAATCGGGTGGAGGTCACTAGAACCAGTTTCTGTCGTGCTCGACTCAAAAGGACATTCATACGCCGCTTTCTACCCAGAAAGCCAAGAGCGTGTGGCCCAACCCGCTGATTGTTTCGTACAAAGCTCACAAACACCAAGTCAGCTTCGCCGCCCTGAAAACTGTCCACCGTTTGCACAAACTCCCCGTCGCGCTTGGGACTCACAAATCCAGAAACGCGACCAGTTTCTGGATCGATCAAACGCGAGATCAGGCCGCGAAGGTAATCACGTTGCGCCGCATACGGCGCTAAGATCACCAATGAGACCTCCTGGGCTCCGCCGGTAGGTCGCATTGATTTCAAGGCTTGTATTATGGCTTCCGCTTCCGATCGATTGCGCAGAGATGTTCGCACAGGCTCTTCAAATGCGCTCTTGCTCGTCTGGCTCAGAGACGGTGCATCAAGAACCACGATTGGAGCATCCATACCTGCTCTGGAACTGTCGATTAGATTTTCGCGCTCACTTACTCTTGGCGACGAATGAAGCTGGCCTTGGTAGAACGTTTCTGAAACGAGTTTGCAAATCGTAGGGTGCATGCGGCTTTGCTCGGTGAGCATCGACGTTCCGGATCGCGAATGTGTCAATGAGCGCGCTTCCGCGCGTTCGGCAATTTCTCGAAAGGGTTGTTCGAACCGAGCACCCGTTGCCAGCACATCTTCCAAAAATACCGGATCAGCGCGAATAGCTTCTAAGGATGCGCGGACTTCTTCTGGAAGCTCCGGGAAACTATTCAATAAGTCTAAGGCCTCCTCCAATAGAGCGGCTGCAGCGTCTGAGCGGTAAAAATGGTTTTTTCTTTCAGCATCGAACGGGGCGAGCTGATGGTGGTCTCCGATGAGCAACCTCCGGATTCCAAGCAGTAACGGCCCAACCAATTCCGGCCCACTCGCGCGTGCGGCCTCCTCCACGATCACCCAATCGAAGCGCTCCCCGGCGGCGATCATTTCTTCCACCGCAAACGAGTTCGCGGTGACGAGCGTAATATCTGCACTTCTCATTAAGAGGTGGTCCGTGTCGCGCAAAATCGCTTCGCTATCAAAGTCTGATTCAGGGCTTTGGCGGCTCAATATTTTGACGACGGATTTATACCGCTCCCCCAGAAAATCGTGACGCTCGCCCTCTGTAAATGTGCTTAGAATTGATCTGGACTTTTTGCGAAGCCCCGTCTCATCAGGGTTGCCTTGTGGACGCTCCACACGGACAATTATGAAGTCATCATCCGAGAAATAGTCATTTAAATTTCGCTCCATGTCAGCAAGCACATCATGGTTTTGGGCCGTGATCAGTATCCGCGCATGCCTTGATTTTCCTAAGATACTTCCAACGAGCCGCGAGACGAGAAAGGACTTTCCGACGCCGGGTGGGCCAACCACCACATCTATAGAATTTCCGCGTTTAATCGCTTCCCACGCCTCTTTTTTGGAGAGATCTAATTCGTTAGGCGCCTCACCAAGCGCCGCGGTGTTAATCACAGTATCGTCCAAAGCGACGCTTTCCGGATCGTTTAATGCAAGCAACAAGTCGAGGTTACCTTGCGCTGACACGATATAGCGTAGCCGCCTCAAGATCGCTGATTCGGCGCCGCGATCTCGGAAGGGCCTCAAGAATACGCTGTTGCTTTCAGGCCGATTTCCTTCAAACCGAAACCTATAGATCCGCCCTTGATCTCCAACCGCCGATTCGACAAAAACGAGGCGCGGCGCGCGCACACCTGGCAGCAGTGTATCAGAAACACTCAGTGTCCACTCTTCGCTCCCATCGTCTTTCGACAAGTCGCGCGCCAGTTTGGCCGCGGCAGCGGTTTCACCAAGTCGTTTGCGCCACGCATCACGATCAGGGTCATTGCGCGGAACCACCGTCACGAACCCAGGATCATCAGACGGCAATATTTCAACAGGATAATGTTTCAAGCGTTGAGAGAGCAGCGCAAAAGCCTCCACAAGGATCAAGGCGTGCCATTGTGCGGGCTCGCCTGAAAGTGAGGCAGAAGCAGGCTCTTTGTTTATGGAGGCCCATGTCAGCGCACCTGCTCCTGTCCGTAACACACGATCATGCGCTTCTCGTTTGGTGCCGGAAACGTGAAGCTGCACAGCTGTCTCATTGGCATAAAGCGCGAGATCGTTAGGTTTGCGGACGCTGACCCGACCGATTTTTCCGATCCGGCCATCTGCCGGGTCAATGTCGACATTATAAAAAGCGTTGTCTGTAAACACTCTCGCCTGGTTCGGGCGCTTGGGGGCATTGCCAATCAAAATAGTTCCAGAATTCAGATCTTCCTTTAAGAATTCCAACAAACCTTCAGTGTCATTAGCCGGTATTAGCCCGTTTGTTATGGATGGCAGATCACGCCGGATAACATGGCGTGCTGGCCAGAGGACCAATTCGTGCGCCCCACTGGAGCCGATCTGAGCCAGTTCGGAGCATAGATTGTCAATGATCCCCGCTATTGATGCGCCGTCGATGCGTTCAAATTGCGGAGGACGCCGCAAACGATCAAGTAAGCGTCGTTCGCTTGGCAACAGGAATGATCCACCAGCCTCACCCACTCCAAGCAGCGTCGCTGCAAGCTCACCCAGATCGCTCCAGTCCCGACTGACAGAAATTATCGCACCGGGCTTGAGTATGCCGACCGCAGCTGTTTCGACAGAACCGACATGAATTGAACCTTCGAAACCGCCGAGCTTGAGCTGAAGCGGCTCCATGCCTTCAACAATGATGGCGTCGCTACAAATCCCGCCATGTACAATGTCGGCAGAATGAAGATACCCCAAACCGCGGGCTAAGTTACCAATCTGCTGCCATATCGCCACGCGACCGGAGGGCAACCGACACACGGTCTTGAGGCGATCCAGGCTTCTAGATGGAAGCTGGCTAAGAGGCGTCCCCGAACTGTAAAACCTCAATCCAAACTCAGCATCGTCTTCAACCATATCCAACACTTCAACAAGCACGTCTCGGGCGGCATGCATGGCCAAAATGCCTTTCATGCGTCGCACAAGTTCCAAGAAAAGGCGTCTTAAGTCTTGATCAATATCCGATCCGGTCTTTCGGAAGAGATGAAGAAGATATGTCTCTCCGTCGTCTTTCCCGGTGACCGTCCACAGTTTTGATTGCCAGGCTAACCGCTCGCTGAGCGATCCTCCCTGTCCAAATTCGAACCTTTCATCTAGTTGTACGCTTTTGGACTTCGCTTCTTTGTGTTTATTCATTTGTTAAAGCTTACCTAGCTCAGAGACGAATCAAGCATTCATATGGCTAACTCTTACCTATAAATAGTGCTTCGCCCAAGCGGGCTGGCGATTAATAGCACTTGCGCCAAAGCGTCGATTAGCAACGGTAGGAGTGCTGTCCTTTCGCATTCCAATCGGATATTGGAAGTAGGGCTATTTTGGACCCATTCGAATGACGGAACGAAGCTGGAGAAGATTTCAACTGCCGGAGAAACTCACCTCCGGTTTAGCTCTGCCACACCTTCTAAACGACCTCGAGGCGTTAGTGTCATCGATGAACGATCTTGGAGTACAGACTAGCGGAACAAGGTTGCACCGCTACAATCGGTACCTGAATGCTGCCGCGGACGGCGATCCTATCGACCATGCTTCGTATTTTGCGGATTTGCCCGACGCGCACATCCACGATGAAGTCGATCTACGGCTGTACATCTTCAGGGAGGTTCATGAGCTGGTATGGATATGGAACGGCATCAAAGATAACGCTCCAATAGGTGCGACTAAAAAGCTTCAGAAGATCGTTGGGGGTCGCGACTTCACACCGTCGGACGAAGATAGCACCTCTAGAAATTACCAGTATGAGCTGAGAATTGCGAGCTACTTTTGTCGACGCAAATACAGCGTGGACGTGTCGCAGCAAACTGACATCGTCGCCACCTCCGCTAACGAAAGGTTCTTTGTCGAGTGTAAGCGTCTCTCAAGTGAAAAGCAGGTTGTTCCAAAACTAAATGATGCGGCTAAGCAGTTGAAAAAAGGTATGCCGCGTACCTCTAACACGTATGGCATCATTGCTTTGGATTTAACGCAGGTCGTCTATCCAGGAAGCAAATTTCCGGTCGGAGTGACCGCCACAGAATTGAAAGAGAGTATTCAAGCAAAATTGAAAGCAATTCCTTGTTCCTGGGCGCATTCAAGAACTGCGCAGAACAACAAACAGAACATTCTGATCTGGAAGCAAGTTCAAATCATGGGAATCGCCCGATACCCGTTCCAACCGATGACTAGGTTTTCAAATTTGTTTTTGCCATCACCATCGCTGTCTCGCAGAAAAAAAAGAGCCTTCCATAGGTTAGAGGAAGTCCTGCACTCGACAGATGGTGACGATCCTCGGATTGAACCCGATCGAACAATAACGCCTCGGCGGGGCGCGATCTTGGAAACCGGGACTAGGTTCGCATGGGATATGGATCTATTGAATGCATTCGCGTCGGATTTAATGCTGCCTAAGATCGAAAAGGATCATATTGTCCTAGAAGTTTGTATTCGTGAGGATGAATGGGAGCAGTTCTATATTGATGATCTCGCGATGGCGTTAGAAAATCTCACTCTTGAAGAACGCATTTCGATTAAAGGAAATCCAGAGCGCGCCATGACTGTACTGATGGCCGCGATGATTTACTGGCGTGATCCATACGACGTTCTGCCACCGATGAGCTGATGGGTGGAAGTCGTTGTCTGCTCTGTAGGACGTGCGAGTAGGTCAAGAAAAATGTGAAAGCAGGACTGGCAGAAAGTTACGACAAGTGGATTTGAGTATCTTCATATCATACGCACGCGAAGACGTCGATTTGAGCGATCGCGTTAAAGAGGTGATAGAAAGTCTAGGGATCAATTTTTTCCGCGATCTTGAGGGACTAACAGGAGGTGAGGATTGGAATCATCACATCTTGCAAATGGCCAGAGAAAGCAATTTTTTTGTGTTTTTGGCTTCAACATCCTCAATAGGAAAAAGCGGAATGATCGAGGAAGAGCTCGAGATTGCGAGAGCAAAACTAACACTGAACGAAGACTTCACGTTCTTCGTCATCCGCCTAGATGACACGCCGCTGCCGACCTGGATGACGCAAAGACAGTACGTGAGCATGGAAGATCCATTTTGTTTCCCAAAGCTGATTTCGTCACTCAACGCTCGCTTCGATAATCAAGATGAGCAGATAAAATCAGTCGGAGGCAACGCCTTTGTAAATCTCTTCCCACCAAGCACCAGGTACGAAACGGTTAGTTGCGACTACGCATACACAGTGCCTTCATTTGCCACCCTGAGAGAGCCACACCTGGACCGTGAGCTAAACTCCTTGCTCAGGGGAAAAATTTCCGAGCGAATTTTGACAATGCGCGGATTGGTCGAACCTGATCCTCCAACGTTTGCCGAGGTGAAGAATATGGTCGTTGTCGAGCCGATAGATGTTTTTCACTCTGCTCGCGCGATTGGGTTTTTGTTCGAACACTTTGCGCATTTTTCAGGAGCCGCTCATCCTCAGCATCATTTCTTCACATTAAACATTAGGCGCGCTCCTTGGGCGCTAATTACCCCATGCATTTTGGATGAAGACAAACAAGACTTTGTGCATCTGATCGTAGATCAACTCGAGCAATCTGAGGGCTTGTGGGACGACGGAGATCTCAGAGAGGATCTATTCGAGTTTGAGTTCGCCGATCATTTGATCGTCGGAGATGACAGCATTACAATAGCGTTTCCGGACTACGTAATTGCTCCTTATGCGCATGGCACAAGCCTTGTGAACTTCACAGATCCACGCTTGTTAGAGCTTATTGATTTGGACAACTGACCAAAAAATCGCTTCAGCAAATGCACAACCACCGACGAGTATTCAAGCCATTTGGGTTATGTCTTCTTTTGCTCGCCGTGCGGTCGACGCGGGAAGAACTTAATACGCAAAGCTTCTTACGATGCTCGTCTGAACTAACGCGTATGACCCGCCCCCTATATCGCAGCCAGTTTCTGTGTGGTGTTTTGCGCCTGGATTTGGAAAGGCGACTTCGTTTCCGGGGCTGGCGGTCGGTAGCCGAGTGATGAGTGAGGTCGCATTGTATTGTAATGCTGACGCCACTGCTCGATCAGTGTCCTGGCCTCTTTCATCGAGCAGAAAACCTCACCGTTAAGCAGCTCATCTCTGAGCTTGCCGTTGAAGCTTTCATTGTACCCGTTCGACCTGCAATCGATCCTCGATCGATTGCTTCACGGTCTCACCCCATGGGCTACCTGGTTCGATGAAGAGCGTCTGCACGCCGATCTGGACTGCTTCAGAAAAACTGGCCCATAGTTTGAGTTAGGATCGGCTCTGATATGGAGTTGAACCATGGGCAAGAGAGCTAAGCCTGAAGAGATCATTGCAAAGCTGCGCGAGGTGGAGGTTCGCCTCAGCCAGGGCGAAACGATTGCACAAGCTGTGCGTGCGATCGGTGTGACCGAGCAGACGTTTTACCGGTGGCGCAAAGAGTATGGCGGCCTTCGCGTCGGCCAGGCCAAGCGGATGAAGGAGGTCGAGAAGGAGAATGCCCGGCTTCGGCGCGCTGTCTCCGACCTCACTCTAGATAATCAAATTCTGCAGGAAGTTGTTCGGGGAAAGTACTAAGCCCTTCACGCAAACGCGTTGCGGTCGATCATGTGGTGGACAAGCTCGGTGTCTCGATGCGCCGGGCCTGCCGTGTGGTTGGCCAGCATCGCTCGACACAGAGACGCGAGAAGACACCCCGGCATGATGAGGGCGCACTGACAGCGGCCATCATATCCCTGGCGGAGCGGTTTGGCCGATATGGCTATCGCCGGATCACAGCCTTGCTTCGTGAAGCAGGTTGGTCTGTCAGCACAGGGCGTGTCTATCGCATCTGGAGACGTGAAGGGCTGAAAGTCCCACAGAAACAGCCTAAACGTGGTCGGCTCTGGCTGAACGATGGATCATGCGTCCGTCTGCGACCCGCCTATAAAGGCCATGTCTGGTCGTATGACTTCGTCCAGGACAGGACGTATGACGGTAAAGTCTTCCGCATGCTCTGCGTCATTGATGAGTTCACCAGAGAGTGCCTGGCGATCCGTGTCGAACGCCGACTGAACTCCCGTGATGTCCTCGACACGCTCGGCGAGCTGTTCCTTGAACACGGTCCACCCGAGCATATCCGGTCCGACAATGGGCCAGAGTTTATCGCCACCGCTTTACGTGAATGGCTGCAGGCATTGGATGTCAGGACGCTCTATATCGAGCCAGGATCACCTTGGGAAAACGGATACTGCGAGAGCTTCAACTCAAAACTTCGGGACGAGTTGCTAGCGCGTGAAATCTTCTATGACCTACGCGAGGCGCAGGTGCTGATCGAAAACTGGAGACTGTTCTACAACACCGCCAGACCACACTCATCGCTGGGCTATAAACCACCCGCACCAAGAACCATCTTGCCCGCGACCTTCATGCCGCCTTATAGGTTGGAGGCGGCATGAACGCCGCTACAAACCAAACGTCGATCCTATCACTACGGTTGGGCCAGTCAGATCAGGCAGGCCAACATCGGAATTTTGCCGCGAGATAGCATTTTCGCGGAATGGATATGGCGCGCGCTTTCTAAAGAGAAAATCCACCAAATGTTTGAGCACTATCTAGAGGGGGGAATTGAGCGCTACTTCATGCCAGGCACAGGTGCGATGAATATTGTTCTGGACCGGGTTCTTGGGGGAGGGGGGGTTGCAAGTTTGCGCAACGACCCGCAGGGAAAAACCTATGCTCAGTTGCTTTTGCAGACACCTATCGCTTTGCCAGCGACACTCGCTGGCTTTGTGGGGCCGGGTGCATCTGTCGCCTAAATAAGTGAGCGGGGTTGTCGGGTGCTTGCCACGACGAAGAGAAGTAAAGGTCGAAGAGCGAACCAAAAGCAGGTGAATCGGCAAGAAATCATCGACGCTGCAAACCGACTTTTGGCAAATGGTGGGCCGGCCGAAATCACTGTGCGACGTATCGTGCGTGAAACGACGCTGGCAAGTGGAACCTTCTATAATTATTTTCGATCGTTGGACGATTTGCTCGAGACAATCGCTGTCGAAGCTTTTGATCGGTTTTGCGAAACCTTAAATGAGTTAGAGAGAGATGCGGCCTCATTTGAAGAATTTGTCCTGGCTGCTTTTACCGCGTTCTTTCGTTTTTCCTTACAAGAACGCCAGAGAATGAACGATATTGGCGCGCCTCAGCACGCCCGCGCCCAAACACGCATATCACAAGAGATATTTGATTATGTTTCCTGCGCGCCTGAGGAATCAGCGATCCCAAAAAGTCAATTCTCAAATATTGCAGCGATCGCTATTGGCATGACCAAAGAGCTCGCCGCATCAAATCCCATCGCCAACTTAAATCAAGCCGATGCGCTTGCCGCTTTCGCAAGTGCGGTTTTCATCGGGAGCATAGACGCACTCGAGCGACAACCAAAGGTGACAAGTATTGATGCATAGGCGCGAAGGCTCAACTGGCTCACTTCAAAAACTCGCCAAGCTTCTTCGCAGCTCCTGGACGGGCCGTCACAATTCGAGTGATCACAGCCCACTTTTCTACTGCATCAGGCGGGATCGAACGAACTGTCCTCATCGCACCTTCCAGCCTATTGTTTGCCATCCAATCCTGTAACTCAGAATCTTGAGACCAACGTTGCTCATTGGCGAGTGACGCCGCCGTAAACCGAATAAAATCAGATAGTGTATCTGGTCCAGGCACAACCCTGCAAAGCTCATTCTTATCGTTATCACTTTCATAATTTAGCTCGCAATGAGCAATCATCGCGGCGCTAAAAACAGGCTGGTACGGACGTATTAGTTGAGGCGTGATTACATCGCCATTAAAGACCGGAGGGTGCGGTCGATGCATATCCATTTTTCGAAGACCCGCCGCACAGTCCACATGAAAAGTATGTGGTGTCGTCGGAATGTTGCCCTTCTCACACATGATTTCAGAGGGTGTGATATGTGTTACATGGCCTTTGCGCACAACGTTTTTTACGCGACGCAGCTGTTCCAGTTCTAAAACCGACACAGTCGCGCCGTGGAACATTTCCGGTTCAATCTCTGGATCGACGCGCAAAAAATATCCGCACGCCTCTAACTTGTGGAACATATCGTTTGGGCTTTGCGATTGTGCAATCGCTTCTGTCATCGCAGCCTGCGTCCCAAATGTGTCGAAGAAAAACTCAACACTCATTTGGGTGTTTCGTCGATTAAGCAACCACGCATCGCGGTTGACGATCCAGGTGATTTCTTCAGGTTCAACGTGATTTTCGAGTAGCCACAAAATCGCATCAATCGCGGTCTTGCCACCGCCGATAATGACGTATCCATTGGGGCGTTCGGTCACTTTGGTTAGGTCATTCACAGGGCCAAACCGCACATCAGGGTCGATCTTGAAATTAGGGGTATGTGTGGACGGGACCAGCGTGTTCATCCAGGTGCAGTTCACCGTTTTCTTATTTGCCGTTGCGCGAAATGATTTTCCGCTAGTCATCGAAACGAATTGGCCACCTTCCTGATAATCGCACAGAGGGTAGTATTGCACGCGGCCCGAGGGCAAAAACTGATGGCGCATAATATCATCATAGTAAGCACTGACCTCCGCGCCGGATGCGAGCTCGCCGAGTCCACCATTCAAACCGCCTTGCTCAATTCGTCCCCCGCTGAGTTCTTTTGAGCTTACACCATAATACGTCGAAGGCTGATGTAGGGTAACGAATGGATACGCGACATTCCAGTGCCCGCCGGGCTTCGCGTAGCGGTCAATGATCAACATGCTCGCATCTGACTCATGCAGAATTATATCAGCGAAGGCCATGCCAACCGCGCCGCTGCCAACAAGCACGTAATCGGCGATGATTTCTTTCGTCATATTAGACCTCTCAGTGCTCTACTTGGTCCAGCGCAGACGCAAATAATTGAGCAATTTAATATCAATAACAACGCTATGATAGCTGCCGTTAGATTAATTAAATGCTGAGCGTCAAACCGAGGGAGTTTGATTGCATCAGAGGACATCATCGTCACTGCATAAGCGGTCCTGTGCGTGAAAGATTCAACAGCCTGCAACGCGAGAATGGAGCCCATTCTTGTTTATTTTCTCAGTTTACCAAAACCAGAACACCGCCAAGATGATAAGAAATAAGCGACGGCTGTTCTAACTTGGACGACCCCGGATGGCCATTCTTGGTTAAAGTACCGGTTATGATCATCCTTTCGGGCAGGGGTTGATTGTCAAGATCGAATTGTTAAAACGATCAAGCGCCAGCTCACGACTGAACTCGGGTCTGGGTCATGAGCCTTTTTTATTTTTGAAAGATCGAACGGGCGATAATGCTCAGTAAGACTTCATTCGCGCCTTCGTAGATTTCGCCGATTTTGCAATCGCGATAAATCGATTCCAACGGGCGCAATTCGCCGGTCGCGCCGAGCTCTCTGACAAACCCCATAGCGCCACACACTTGCAATGCATCGTTGGCCAGATGACGAGATAGTTCTGTTGATTTTACCTTGGCCATACAAGCAAGAGGTGAGCTTGTAGAACGGGTGCGGTCAAATTCGACATAGGCCTTCATCGTCAGGGACCTAGCGCATTCTAATTCGATTGCGTGTCGAGAGAAAATGAATCGCCAATGCTGCATGTTCGCGAGTGAATCGCCAAAAATTTTGCGGCGTTCCATATAGTGCGTGGCGTGATCGAAAGCGGCTTGAGACATCCCAACTCCCATCGAGGCGACCGCCAAACGACCGACGGCTAAAGCCGATAGTGCAACCCTAAGACCTTGTCCCAGTTTGCCAACTATATTTGCGTCAGGGACAAATACACTATCGAGCCGGATCTCCGAGGTGAGTTGAACGCGATTGCCCATCTTTTTGTCGGGAGGCGAAATGGTTATTCCCGGCTGATCTAGATCAACAACGAATACAGAAAGCGATTCCCCAGTGCGACACAACATGATGACAAAGTCCGCAACGATTGCATTCGTTATCCATCGCTTTACGCCGCTTATCTCATAACCGCCTTCGACCTTTGTGGCCACAGTCTTCAATGCATCAACCGACAGATCGGTACTGGCAGCGGGTTCGCTTGTCGCAAAAGATGGAATACTTTCGCCGCTCAATATTTTAGACAAATAGGTCTGCTTTAGATGTTCCGAGCCATATTGAGCTAGACAGGCCCCGGCTAGAGATACAGGTGCATCAAAAAAGGCCGCTGCTATGCCATTAGAGTGATATGCAAACTCTTCAAGAATGAAATGGACATTGAGTCCCGGGTGCTCCAACCCAGAGCCACCGTTCGCTTCGGAAAACGCCGCAGCATAGAATCCAGCTTGTGCGATCTTGCGAGCGAGGTCTTTCGGAAAATGCTCAATGCTCTCTGAATGATAGTTTAGCGTTTCAGCCAGGGGCGCAATCTCCTTAAGGGCAAAGTCCCTAGCTCGCGCTCGCATTACCACGACCTCTTCCGGAAGGTTCGAATAGTCATAAAGATTTTCATCTCGGCGCTTCGTACCCATGCTTCTTCCTCCAATCGATTTTTCTAGTATCGCCTTAGTTTTAGTGCTCGAATGCCTTTGGCTTTGGCTCGTCAAAGTTGGAAAGCCAAAGAACTTCAGCGGCTCTAGGTTTGTTGTCGTTCATGGGCGGTAATGCTTATTTATGAAACAGCGTTACAAGCGATTACAGCGCAAAAATTAGTGCCCCCGACCCGATGAACTCCATAAAGACAAAAATAACGTAATAAAACAGGGCATTATATTCCCTTCCTGCTTTGTGGTCATTTGCTTTGAACTCGGCACGAAGCAATCTTGAGCCTTGTGTTGTGTAACCAAATGGCAAAAAAAAATGAAAGCTCATGTTATTGAGCGGCCATCGTCAGTTGTTCACTATCTCGGTCCCTCGTCCTCGAGGATAGAAAGTGGGCCTTCCAAATGACACCGACCATTGCAGCAGGAGAGAATACCCAGAAAGCCGTAGGGTTGCGCGGCAAAAGCCTAGTGTATTGGATTGCTTATTACGCTCGACTTGCGCGAACAAGCGACAGTTTAAAGGCTTACCGGGAACGTCTGGTCTACCCGATCGCCTGCACGATAGCTCGCTTTGAACGCTCGCCGAACACCCCCAACACAGAATGCGTTTTCCTGCGCGCCTGCAGGCTACACTGCACCGCGGATGACCGCAAAAATTTCCGATGTACGGAAGCTATTGTTTCTAAGAAAGATAGACATAGTCAAAATGGTGCCTGCGGACGATGACCGATAACTTGGAGGCCTACATCTGCTTCGGTCAAGAAGCTGGCTGGAGTGCTTATCAGAGACTGCAAGAATGGGCGCCACCGAAACACCTCCGCATCAAATTCGAACCCGAAAAATTGGCTCCTTTTCGAAATTTACAAGAACTGACGGAGGAGGACAATTTAGCCATAGCACGGGCTATCAAACGCTCTCAAATCTTCGTTATTCTGGTGGGATCGCAAAATCTAATCTCATCCCCGCGAGTTGACGTTGAAATCGATTGCGCCGTGCAGCTTGGGATCCCAATTTTGATCGTTAATTTGGACGGAAGCCGAGAAAGAACAGAGTTTTGTCCAAAGAATCTCCGGAACGCTCTTGCGGTCCACATATCGTTCGAACCTGCCATCTTTTGGTATGCACTGGAGTATTGGCCTACGTTTCACCGAGCGAATGCTAGGCGCGGCATAGTCCGAAACTTTGTTTACGAAGATAATTTGTATCTCAGCTTATTGTCTCAATAAGTACTTTTTGCATCTTACCCCAAACGGATCACGCTTTGGGCACCCTTCATTTTGCCGGAAGCGTTACTCCAGTAAATATGATTTTATTGCTTCAAGCTCTGATTCGGTTACGTTCAATTCCGATTGTATGAATGCGAGTACAGATCCATATTCAAGTTCGAGTGCGTCAAATGCCTCTTCAATGTAACGCGGGTCAGAAGCCAAAAGCGCAGCGATTTTCTGTTTGGGAACTTGGGAGAGAAAATGGTATGGACTGTCGAGGTTACTCAACGCATCATCATCTATGAGCTCTTTTGTATAGTCTACGTAAACGTCTGACAGGCTGTAATCATACACGACGGTTTCACGGGGCACCCCCAACGCCGTTAAAAGCAGCGCAGCGGCGGTACCGGCGCGGTCCTTTCCGGCCGAGCAATTGAACGCCAATGGCACATCTCCTTGCGCCAGCCTGTCAAACATTTTCGAATAACCTACTGCTTCGTGTTTCGCGATTTGGACGTAGTTTTCCGCCATTTCGGAAACCACATCTTCGGCCGACGCTTCAGACGAAAAAAGCGCGGCTAAGAGTGGATTTTTTGTTGGATCTCCTAGCTCGGAATCTTCGAATGAAAGATATTCTATGACGCTGCCTTTCCATCTCGTTGGCTCGCGCGAACGTTCTTCACGTTCTCGAAAATCGCAAACGACCTTGATTCCTATTGAAGAGAGATAATCGTAGTCATTATCTGAGAGCTCGTTCATCGTACCCGATCTGAAGACTCTACCCCATTTTACGAATCGTCCATCTTCAGTTTGGTATCCACCTAGGTCACGAAAATTTCGTCCGCCTTCAAGCGGCAGCAACCGGGCGGCTGACACCTTACCATCAGAGGGTTTTTTCGTCACTGAAACGGTGAAGTAATGCCTGACTGCGTCCCCACTATTTGACCAATTCAGAGCGCCGCCAACGATCTCTTGCGCGATCATCTCCGGTGTTTGATCTTGTGGGTCGATGGAGACGAAAATGTTTACTGCGCGATCGGACGGTTGGATCTCCCACGATATCAGATAGTCGGCGCTCGTTTCTCCATTTCGCACCTCCACGTCTATGATTTCCGCAACCGTCGATTCTGGATAAATTCTATCGTTCGGGGTGCACGCCGTCACCAGCGTTAATAGTGGCATGAGATATCTAAGTGTGGTTCTCATCTTGGGTCTCCCATTCGCTATATAGCATGCTGGCGCTAGAGAACATGACTGGTTCTACGGTTCTGTCTTCTGCCAATGATCCCGCAGTGCGCAGCAGAACAACTAAAAACAAAACGTGGAAATTAATCGCCAATCCATTCAAAATTTGGGTTCTTCCACCATGGGAAAAAGTTGGGCATGCTATCAGATATTTTGTTCGGGAATTCGGGCTTTCGTTTTTCCAAGAAGCTGATCACCCCCTCGCGGGCATCCTCGGTTTGACCACGCGAATAAAGCGCCGCGCTGTCGACAATGTGAGCGTCCATCGGATGAACCGCACCCAGCATACGCCACATCATATGACGGGTGAGCGCTGTCGATACCGAAGCGGTATTTTCCGCTATCTCCAGACCCATCGCTTTTGCAGCAGCAAGCAACTCATCTTCGGCGTGTAAAGAGTGGATCAGCCCGCCTTGCTTGGCCTCGTCCGCAGAAAAAATTCTGCCAGAATAGCACCACTCTAGCGCTTGCTGAATCCCTACCAAACGTGGAAGGAACCAACCAGAAGCTGCTTCAGGGGATACGCCCCTCCGATTAAACACAAACCCAAATCGGGCAGACGTCGATGCTAACCTAATGTCCATCGGTAAGAGCATGGTAGCTCCAACTCCGACCGCCGCTCCGTTAATTGCTCCAATCACGGGCTTCATACTGTCGAATATTCTCAAACTAACGCGCCCACCTCCATCACGTCGATAATCAAGATTTACAACATTGTTCGGTGCCCCATGCTCGGCGTGCTTATTATAATCAAAGCTGTCCCCGCCCAACGACAAGTCGGCGCCTGCACAAAAAGCGCGGTCTCCGGATCCAGTGACAATTACGGCCCGAATTTCATCGAGGGTATCAGTTTTGTCGAACGCGTCGATGATTTCGAGCATCATCAGTCCAGTAAAAGCATTCATTTTGTTCGGGCGATTCAAGGTAAGGACCGCGAGCGGCCCTTCCTGTTCGAGCTTGATTTCCTTGTACTCGCCAAGACTTTGCATGTTCATTTCCCGCACTTCTTCACCCACAGCTAAGTTGGTCATCCTGACTGTCGTCAAGTCGAACTAGACTTGAACTTGTCATCCAGAACGAAGAACCGTGCTGAGAGCCTTGCGGGCGCTAAGATCCACTTGAGAGCACCAATCGCATTTTTGTTGACGCTGGTGTCACCGAAGGTTGGTTTTCCGTGATCACTAAAGTCATTGAGGTTGGCTCAACAATTATTCAGAAACGAACTGTCTTTTTTGGAGGTTTGATTGACGCGATTGCGCACAAGAAGGGTGTTGTGCGACGAAAGTCTAGTAGAGCGAATTTGACGGTAAGCTGTGAACCGGTTTCTGAGCCAAAACAACTTTGAGAAGATCGACTGCATTAAGACGAATGGCAATTTATTCCGCGGGAGCACACTCGGCGCCCGCAACTCATATGTAGGGTTTTTGCATGGCACTGATTTCTATGTCTCGCATTTTGTCTTCATGGGCGGCGAAACAACCCGAGAACGTGGCGCTCGTGTGCGAAGATGAGTCTGTTACGTGGAAACAGTTGGACGAAACATCCAACCGCATGGCGCGTTCCTATCAATCCCTAGGCGTTAAGGAAGGGGATTTCGTAACGATTGCACTACCCAACGGGGTTGAATTTTTCTACGCAATGTTTGCAACCTGGAAGCTAGGAGCAACCCCACAACCTGTATCTTCGAAACTGCCCAAAGTGGAACGTGACGCGATTATTGAGCTTGCCAAACCGTCATTAGTGGTGGGAGTGGAATTGGAAATAGGGCAGTGTGTGTCAATTCCGGCTGGTTATACAGGACATACTAATCAGTCCGCTGAGCCGCTTGAAGAGCGCACTTCAAAAAAGATGCGCGCGGTCACTTCCGGAGGCAGCACCGGGCGCCCCAAGCTGATTGTTATGCCTACGCCTGCGGTGTGGGATGATGAAGCATCTATTTTCACAATTCCGCATGAGTCATGCGTTTTGGTACCTGGGCCTTTATACCATAACGGCCCAATCATGTGGTCGATTGTGTCTCTTTGCCAAGGTAATAAGGTGGTCATTGTTGCGAAATTTGTCGCCGAAAAATGCCTTGAATTGATCCAGGACCATCAAGTCGAGCACTCATACATGGTGCCAACAATGATGCAACGGATCTGGAAATTGCCCGAAGCCATTCGAAATAAGTATGATGTTTCATCCCTTAAAACTCTGATGCACACCGCTGCACCATGTCCGGCTTGGTTGAAAGAAGCTTTTATCGATTGGATGGGTCCGAGCGTCATCTGGGAATTGTATGGTGGCTCCGAAGGCAATGGAGCGACCGTGATCAACGGAGAGGAGTGGTTGCGATTCAAAGGGTCCGTTGGAAGACCAATTGATGCTTGCGAAATCAAAATTATCGATGAAAATGGAAAGAGTTTGCCGCCGGGAGAGATTGGCGACGTGTATATGAGATTAAAGGATGCACCAGGCTCTTCGTATGAATATGTCGGGGCCGAAAGCAATATTATTGAAGATGGTTGGGATAGTATCGGAGATATGGGGTATTTAAACGAGGAAGGCTATTTGTTTTTGGCTGATCGACGAACCGACTTAATTATCTGTGGCGGAGCCAATATTTACCCGGCAGAAGTTGAGGCTGCGATTGACGGTTTTGAGGGTGTTCGCTCGTCTGCGGTTATCGGGCTACCTCACGAGGATCTCGGAAATCAAGTACATGCAATCGTAGATGCTCCAAATGGAGGTATCTCCTCTGAGACACTTCTATCCTACCTTAGTAGCCTGCTCGCACTTTATAAACTTCCAAGATCTATCGAGTTTGTTTGTGAACCTCTGCGAGATGACGCAGGCAAAGTTCGCCGTAAGGCGTTACGCGAAACTCGTCTAAAGGCATAATTTGTCGACCAGCGTGATTGTTGACAAGCAGCCACCCCGTGCCACGTTGCTATCTCTATCGTGGCGCGAAATGCGTTTTGATTTGATTGAGGGTGCAGGCCCGCGTAAACTAAACGCTCATTTAGCAACCTTTGAAGGCCGGTTTCCGTTTTTTGAGAAAAGCTACTACGCCTTCAACGTGGTCATCAGTTGCAATCAATCTCGGTTGCCGATCAGCCTCGTAATCGAGCTGCTCACTCAAGCTGTTAGAGAACGCCGCATCAAACGCGCGTCTCACTTCCGGGTAAGCAAGCGTGGGGCCTTGTGCCAGTTGTTCGGCCGTGCTCTCGACAAACTTCATTAGGTTCTCATTCGGCTCACATCGCCAAATCAAACCCTTCTCTGCGGCTTCCCCGGCGCTCATTCGTTCACCAAAGAAAGCTGCCGCCATCGCGCGTGCGCGACCTAATAGTCTGGGGGCATGCCAGGAGGCTCCAAGATCAGGAATAAGGCCGAGCTGTGGTGTAAACAGCAAAATGAATGTTGCAGTTTCCGCGGCCACTACGAGATCGCAAGCGAGCGCAACGCCGTATCCGCCTCCCGCTGCGACCCCGTTTACTGCTGCAATCGTAGGGATAGGCAGTTCTGACAGTGCGCGTATCACTGGATTGAAGCCATTGAGCATAGAATGTCGAACGGCCGCTGCTCGTTCTTCAGGTGTATTTACGCCGCCACCTAAATCTGAAAGATCCGCACCGGCGCAAAATGCTCTGCCCGCTCCGGTTACAATCAAAGCCCGCGCTGTCTTGTCCTCTGCGATTGTTTCAAGATTTTTCAAAAACTCGCGCAGCATTGTCGGAGAAAGCGCATTCAACTTTTCTGGAGCGTTTAGGGTGAGTGTGACGACGCCATCCGACTTTTCTGTAAGGATAGTTTGATCCGGGGCGTCGCTCTTCAATTCCGATTGAGGCATGGGGGGTAGGCCTCTCCTATTTTTCCTAGTTCGTCATCTTACGAGCCTTGTTGTTGCGAAAATCAATAGCGGGAGCGGACTAAAAATATTGGCGGTAAGGGACGCATTTCGTTCTGATTTCAGACGCCAATTGATTCAACAATGTCACTTTAGGTTGGTTTTTTGTGACGACAGAGGAGATTGCTTGGTGGTTGGGCATCCCCGAAAACAAAAACTTCTCTGAGACGAAAAGTGAAAACCGCCAATAGTGAGGCTCCCATGACCGGACAAGCTTACATCTACGATGCCATAAGAACACCCAGGAGCAAGGGCAAACCAGGCGCTCCGTTAAGCGAGGTTCGTCCGATCGAACTCTCCGCCGGGTTGCTTCGTGAATTGCAAGACCGGCATGATTTAGACACATCTTACGTCGATGACGTCATGCTTGGGTGCACCAGCCCGGTCGGCGAACAAGGCGGCGACGTGGCCAAAATGATCGTTCAATACGCAGGGTGGGATGAAAGTGTTGCCGGCGTGCAGATGGACAGGTTCTGCGCATCAGGCTTAGAGGCAGTTAACTCGGCAGCACAGAACGTTATGTCTGGCTGGAATCAGCTCATAGTGGCTGGAGGAGTCGAATCCATGTCGCGAGTACCAATGGGTAGCTCTGGCGGTCCAATGATGTGCGATCCCGGTTTCGTCATGGATCAACGGAGCGTTCCTCAAGGTGTGAGCGCCGATTTAATTGCAACGATCGAAGGCTGGTCTCGTGATGATGTTGACGCAATTGCTATGCGGTCACAGCAACGCGCTGCGCACGCTCGGGACAATGGGTACTTCGACAGGTCGGTGGTTCCCGTGAAAGATGAGAATGGTCTTACCATTCTAGAGAAAGATGATTTCATCAAACCCAAAACCGATATGCAAAAATTGGGTAGCCTCGACGCCTCATTTGAACAGATTGGACAGATGGGACCCGATGAGAATCTTCTCTCCAAGTATCCACAGGTCGATAAGATCAATCATGTTCACACCCCAGGGAATTCCTCTGGCATCGTAGACGGTGCAAGTGCTGTATTGATCGGTACGGAGAAGGCAGGAGAAGACCTTGGGCTCACACCTCGCGCACGGATTGTTGCCGGCGCGGTTACGGCGACGGAGCCGGGAATTATGTTGGTCGGGCCTGGACCAGCCGCCGAGAAATGCCTCAAAGTCGCTGGTATGAACAAAAGTGATATTGATCTCTGGGAGATCAATGAAGCATTCGCTTCCGTTGTTCTTCGCTACATGAAAGATCTCGATATTGATCCGGAAATCACCAATGTAAATGGCGGTGCAATCGCAATGGGACATCCCTTGGGTGCTACCGGTGCAATGCTCGTAGGTACCATGTTGGACGAGCTGGAACGTCGTGATCTTAAACGCGCAATGGTTTCGCTTTGTGTGGGTGGCGGAATGGGGATCTCAACCATCATCGAACGCGTTTAACGCAGCTTGAAATGACGGCTCTGCCTTCGCCGCCCGACCACGCTCAAAATTGAATGTCCGGGTAAAGCATCATCAAGTGAATTGCCGGAGCCATACTCTAAGCACTGGGAAGTAAACCATGAGTTCATTCGAATACGAAAAAGATAGCGACGGGATCGTTACAATCACAATGAATATGACAGGGCCAGCCAATGTCATGAATACTGAATTCCATGATTCCTTCAGCTCGACCTTGGATAAGCTCGAGGCTGAAACAGAGCTTGTTGGTGTCGTAATTGCGTCGGCAAAAAAAACGTTTTTCGCCGGCGGTGACCTCAATGATCTAGTTAACGTTACACCGGACGAAGCAGACGGCTTTTTCGATGCGGTTGAAGAGTCGAAAGGTAGACTCCGTCGACTTGAGAAACTCCCTGTGCCCGTTGTGGCAGCCATCAATGGAGCCGCGCTTGGTGGCGGGTATGAGATTTGCCTCAGTTGTAACTATCGAATTGCTTGGGACAATCGATCTGTGATCGTCGGATTGCCGGAGGTCGGACTTGGTTTGCTTCCCGGCGGCGGAGGTGTCGTGCGCCTAACGAACTTGTTGGGCTTAGAGAATGCTTTGCCATTCTTGCTCGAAGGTAAAAAAGTAAATTTGGCAACGGCTCTCAAAGCTGGGCTTGTAGACGAGATTGTACCTGATCTTAAAGATCTGGTTTCAAAAGCGAAGAATTGGATTCTGGAAAACAAGGGTGAAGAGGCCGCAACCGTCCAGCCATGGGACCGCAAAGGGTTTAGAATTCCAGGCGGCGATGCCAGTCAACCAAAAATCAACCAAATCGTCATGATGGCACCGCAGGTTTTGCTCAAAAAAACGCGCGGTCTACTACCGGCTCAGGAGAAGATTTTGGAAGCTGCGGTGGAAGCTATTCGAGTGGACTTTGATACAGCGCTTAGAATCGAATCGCGCAAATTTACCAGCCTGGCTACGGGCGCCGTGGCGAAAAACATGATTAATGCGTTTTTCATCCAAATGAACACCGTGAATGGCGGAGCAAGCCGTCCCAAATCAATAAAACCAACTAAGATCAACAAAGTCGGAATTATCGGCGCCGGAATGATGGGGCAGGGGATCGCCAATGTTTCCGCGAAAGCGGGAATACAAGTTGTACTGAAAGACGTCACCCTCGAGGCTGCGGAAAAAGGAAAAGCGTATACCGCCCAGCTAATGGACAAAGCCATCGCCCGAGGACGCGCCGATGAGGACAAAAAGCAGGCGTTGCTTGATCTGATTGAGGTGACAGACAAGGATGCTGAATTGGAGGGGTGTGATTTAATTGTTGAGGCCGTTTTTGAGAATCTCGAACTCAAAAACAAAATTACTTCAAATTCCCAGAAGCACTTATCAAAAGAAGGGATTTGGGGGTCGAATACTTCGACGCTTCCGATCACCAAACTCGCAGAAGCGAGCACTGACCCCGAAAAATTCATCGGAATTCATTTCTTCTCGCCGGTAGACAAAATGCCGTTAGTGGAGATTATCTGCGGTGATAAAACAAGTGACGAAACACTCGCACGCGCGTTTGATTACGTCCAGCAGATCAAAAAAATTCCGATTGTCGTGAATGATAGTCTTGGATTCTTTACATCAAGAACGTTTGGCACTCAGTTGAGTGAAGGCGCGCAATTGGTTGCGGAAGGCGTTCACCCAGTTCGTGTCGACAATTTGGGTAAGGCCATCGGAATGCCTGTTGGGCCACTTACGTCGCATGATGAGATCAGCTTGAGGTTGGGGGTAGATGCGATGGAAACTCAAGCCGCCATGGGTCTCAGAGCCCCAGATGACGAACCGCGCAAACTGGGTGCTGCTTTGATCAACACTTTGGTGCACGAGCATAATAGAGGCGGACGATATCATGGGGGCGGTGGATATTACGACTATAACGATGCTGGAAAATCGATCTGGCCACAGTTGCTGGATATGTACTACAAACCCGATCTTGAGATTAGCGATGAAGATATCAAAGATCGCCTCTTGTTCAGTTGCGTGATTGAGAGTTTAAAATGCCTCGAAGAAAACGTTTTACGATCCGTTGCTGATGGCAATATTGGCTCTATCATGGGGATTGGCGCTCCGGCATGGACGGGAGGCTATATCCAATTCGTGAATACATACGGGTTGCAAGCATTCATAGACCGCTGTGATGTTCTCGCTGAACGCTACGGTGATCGTTTTCGCGCCCCAACAATAGTTTCTTCCAAATTAGTTGAAGGAGAGACGTTCCATTGATTTGGCGTTGCCAAATGCGTCCCAGGAGCCTCAACACGTCTCTCGCAAAGAACCGCAATTCAAAGGAAAGATGGCATGCCTAGACTCAATCTCCATAACAGCTCTTCCATCGTAACCGGCGGAGCGTCCGGTATTGGAGAGGCGTGTGCGCGGCAGCTTTCAGATGCCGGTTCAAAGGTAGTTATTGCCGACGTAAACGAAGAAAAGGGGGAGCGTGTCGCAAAAGAGATTGGTGGTGTTTTTGTCAAATGCGATGTTAGAAGCGTTGGGGATGCGAAGGCGGTTGTGACCGCTGCAGACCAGCTCGGACCTCTACGCGCGTGCGTAAATTCTGCGGGAATGGCTCTACCAAAACGAACGATCGATAAGGAGAATCAGCCACTCCCCCTAGAGCAGTTTGATCTTGTTGTGCAAGTCAACTTAATCGGTACGTTCAATGTCATGAGCCAAGCCGCAGCCTCGATGGCAAAGACTTCGCCGATTGATGATTATGGAAGTCGCGGAGCGATCGTAAACATTGCTTCATGCGCAGTGTTTGATGGGCAAATCGGGCAAGCCTCATATTCGGCGGCTAAGGCTGGGATAGCGGGTATGACGTTGCCTGTTGCGAGAGACTTGAGCGCCGTTGGAATCCGTGTGAACACCGTCGCGCCAGGTATGATTGATACGCCCATATATGGGGAAGGCGACCACGTCGAAGCGTTCAAAGCTAAACTAGCGCACTCGGTCTTGTTTCCGCGCAGGATGGGAACAGGGGAAGAACTCGCTTTTAGCGTTATGGAGTGTATCACAAATCCGTACATGAATGCAGAAGTCGTTCGAATGGATGGTGGAATTAGAACTCCGCCGAAATAGTTCGAAATTGCGCGTTTTCGTTGTTCCGCGATGACTCGGACCGAGACGATAATTTACTAGTCACTTGCATTAGTCCATTGAAACAGGCTGTCAGCCGATTCTTTTGTCTTGAACTTGTTGACGACAAGCGCGGCTGCTTCTCCCCAAACGCGGCGCGTTAGCGTCTCAGACTTTTCCGAAAGTTCAACGGCGTTAGACCTGTCCAGGCTTTGAACGCTCTTATGAACGAACCGACGTCTGTGTAACCGGTTTTGAAGCCAACTTCCTCGATGCTACGGTCGGAATGACGAAGATTGTGCATCGCAATGTCACGTCGGACCTGCGTTTTGATATCGTAGAAACAAGTTCCCTCGCTACGTAATCTACGTCTGAACGTTTGCGGGTGTAGATCCAGAGCCTCCGCAACATAGTGCATCTCCGGTAGTGCGTGATTATTTTTAGACATGTAATCAAGAATCAAATCTTGAACTGTGATCGACAATTCTCCTCCCGCATCGATATCGACATGGAAATGAAGTGGCAAAGACTGTAGGTAGTCCATCAAGCTTGCTTCATTTTGCACAACCCGGCGATCCAAATATCGTCTGTCAAACAGAAGACTATTGTTCCCTTCGTTGAATAGCACCGAAGACCCGTTGAACATGACTTTGTAGTTTGCTTGCTTTTGGCCTTCGTAATCGAGCTTGATGAAGTTCAAGACGATGCCTTCATTTATCAGCCAGCCCATAAAACGATGGAAATTCATCAGCGCTATGTCGATCGCAAAGTCGACCGCAAGAGGTTGATCTTTGATACGATTGACGACGTATTCTACTTGGTGACCTTTGTCGACCAACCTGGTTGTAAAGCTGTTATTGAGCAAATTTCGGAATTCGATGTAGCGGTCCATCGCTTCGCCTAACGTCTCTGCGTTTACACAAAGCAAAGAAGTCAAACGGTTTGTCCCCTGTTGCTGAGGCAGATGGGCCAGCCCAACCATCTCATCATTCATTATCTGTTTCAGGTACGTGATCAACGCCGCATACTTCGACAAAGGGATTGAGGCATTGCGCTTTCTAAGCAATTGCGGATCAATGTCGTTCTCGCCCAACAGCGCTTCGATTTCGTAGCCAGCAGCTTCTGCGCCCTGTAGGACATTCTTTACGGTTTGCGACCTGATCCAAATTTGGTGTTCGTCCATTCTACCGCCTCAGTCTAAATATTGATCGCCTGTAGCAACCAAACTCGAATTCCGCTCAAGTTCGAGTGTACAACAAAAATGCTCTAAAAACAAAATAGTAGTCTATGAAATTTTCCTGCACGCAACGAGCTCCTACGCGCGGTTTAAGCGGCTCTAAAACTATGCTCAGTGGCGAAGACTTGGCACGCCCGGTGCAAGAACGAGCAAACTCCAGACCTCATTTCTGAAGCTGCCGTTGGCGTGTCACTTCGTGTTGGTTTCCAAAGTACGCTCACACCATTGTGCAACCTAATAATCCGCCCGATAGTAAAGTTACCAAAGGTCGTTTGTAACCTTAGAATGTCGCTATAGAAAGAAATGGCAATAACCGACCCAATTATTCGTTTCCTTGGAACATCCTCCCTTGAAAAAGCGTTTCCAAGAACCTCAACTGCTGCGGATTATTTGGCTCGCAGCAGTTTTTTTTGTGGATCAAGGACGCAACGTCTTCGTGAGAACTCTCTACCGGGCACTGATTAAGCGTTAGCAGGAAACCTGAAAAACCGATCCAACAAGCCTATCGGAACTCTGCCTCGGGTTATTCGCATTCCATAACAAGCGAGTCCTGCAATGACTTATTCTGGAGCGATTATTATTAGCCTCCAAAGGCTATTTGCCTGCAGGTATCTCGTTAAACGGTACATTCTTGTCTAGTCTAATTTCAGCCGGGAGGCCCAAAACTCGTTCAGAGATGATGTTCCTTAGAATTTCGTCGGTGCCACCTTCTAATCGATTTCCAATCGTTCTGAAGAAGTCGTGACTACCCCATGCTGTCGCATCGTTATTTGTCAATCCGCCGGCCATGTCGAGTAAATCAAGAGACATTGAGGCCAAGTCTTGGCGACCAACCCCCAACACCAATTTGGACACAGATGCCTCAGGGCCAGGTTGTGCGCCTTGCGAAATTGCAGACAATTGGCGAAGACCAATGTTCTTGAGCCCTGCGGCTTTTACGTACCAGTCCGCGATGCGCTGGCGCACTCCGCCATCTTCTATCGCGCGTCCTTTCCCCACAGGTGTTTCTCGAGCAACCCGTACTATATCGGCGACATTGTCAGGAAAAGCACCTCCAACAGCTACCCGCTCATTCATTAGCGTTGTCATCGCAACGCGCCAGCCGTTGCCTACTTCATCTAGGCGTTGGCTATCGGGAATACGTACGTCCGTGAAAAAGACTTCGTTAAACTCTGCGCCGCCGGAGGCTTGCTTAATTGGGCGTATCTCAACTCCCGGCGCTTTCATATCAATGACGAAGTAGGTTAGACCTTTGTGTTTTTGCGCTGTTGGGTCGGTTCTGACAATCAAAATGGCCCAATCCGAAACATGCGCATACGATGTCCAAACTTTTTGCCCGTTTATTACCCAATCATCGCCATCTCTTACCGCGCGAGTTTTGATCCCCGCCAAATCGGATCCGGCAACAGGCTCACTAAACAGCTGGCACCAAATGTGCTCGCCATTGGCGATTGACGGCAAGAGCGCTGCATGTTGTGCCTCAGTCCCATGGGCCATGATTGTTGGAACGGCCATCGCCATTGTAATCAGGTAAAGGGCTGGCAATCTCGTCAGCTTCGCTTCTTCTTGGGCGAAAATCGTTGCTTGCATCACAGAAGCTTCTCGCCCGCCGAATGGTTTAGGCCATGTCAAACACCCCCATCCGGCTTCGAACTTTCTTTTCTGCCATGCTCTTGCCGCTTGCGCGACGACTTTGTCTTCGACTTCTGCGCCAATTTCGATGTCGAACTCCCGTTTGAATGTTGAGAAGTTCTCCTCTAGCCATTGCTTTGCTTCGGCGCGAAACTCTGCCTCTTCGATTGAGTCGTTAAAATCCATGATGACTATCCCTGCAGGTAAATTTTATGGTGTGCCGTTGAGCGACGCAAACTTATTCTGAGAGCACTTGGTCTAACTCGCTCATCACGAGCTCTTTCCACCGCTGCTCACCGCCTATGACCAAGCTCAAGATTTTTGCGCGTCGATAAAATAAGTGAGCATCAACTTCCCAGGTAAACCCGGATCCGCCGTGGACTTGAATGTTTTCTTTAGACGCATGATAATAAGCTTGAATTGCGCTGACGCGTGCAGTCGCGGCGGCAAGTGGCAAGTCATCTGAATTCGTACTTAACGCCCAAGCCGCATAATAGCAGTTCGCTTTGCAGATCTCGACGGATGCGAACATGTCAGCAAGTTTGTGTTTAACGGCCTGGAAGGATCCTATCTGTCGTCCAAAAGCAAATCGGTCTTTAGCGTATTCCAGCGCGATCTCCAAAGCACGCTGCGCCCCCCCCAATTGCTCGAATGAAAAGAGAACGGCTGCGCGGTTGAGTAAATCGTGGATTTGCTTCTTGCCTTCACCAAGGCTTTCTACTTTCACATCGGAGAATGTAATGGCTGCCTGGGGGCGACTTTCATCAAGGCTCGATAGATGCTTTCGCTGCACACCATCACCCGTAAGGTCGGCAATGTATAAGCCTGGTTCGCCAGAATCCCCAAGTGCGATAACAATCGCCATATCTGCATGTACTGCGTCCATAACTGGAGTTTTGATCCCGTTAAGCTTCCCGTTCCGAACACGGGTATCGAGTAGGTCGAGGGCAGGACTTCCCGCTCCCTCAGCCATGGCAAGGGTACCAATCACTTCGCCGCTCGCAAGCTTGGGAAGCCAGTGCATTTTTTGATCTTCAGAGCCTGCCAGCAGCAATGCTTGGCTGGCCAAATAGATGCTCGACCCGAATGGCACGGGCGCGAGCGCCCGACCAAGCTCTTCTGCGATTACGCACAGTTCTAGTTCGCTAAGACCCAAGCCACCATAAACTTCAGGGATTGCCGCGGCTGTCCAACCCATCTCGATGGTGCCTTTCCAAAGATCAGAATCGAATCCAAGATCGCTTTCGAGGATTTTGCGAACAACCGGAATAGCGGAGTGTTCGGCCAAATATCCGCGCGCTTGCTCACGCAACATCTTTTGTTCTTCAGAGAATTCAAAATTCATTGTTAATGTCGCAATCCTTTTTTGTTATTAGGCGCGTTGATAAATCGTGACCACAGCCGCGCCCGGGACGCCTATATTGTGCTGCAATGCGGTCCGTGCGTTTTCAACTTGACGGTCTCCTGCAGCGCCTCGCAGGTGAGATACGAGTTCGTAACACTGGGCCAACCCAGTCGCACCGATTGGGTGTCCTTTAGACATCAAACCTCCGGAAGGGTTTACCACAACTCGCCCGCCATAGGTATTGTTGCCATCTTCTACGAACTGGGTAGACGCACCTTCTTGGCAAAGGTCCAAAGCTTCATATGATACAACTTCGTTAGGCGTGAAGCAGTCGTGTAACTCAACAA
>Ga0207422_1000425_pt1 | contig 136241 bp, 122 predicted proteins | sample MarCyaLeptolynsp_FD_187757 | JGI IMG/M metagenome (GOLD analysis project Ga0207422, IMG submission 187757) | Marine cyanobacterial communities from Panama - species 1 Leptolyngbya sp. (SPAdes) | ecosystem: Environmental > Aquatic > Marine > Unclassified | place: Panama: Panama City | collected...
CGACATTCTATTTTCTCCTATGGTTTGACATAGTGATGTCACCGTAGGAGAAACTTTACTGCCGCAACGCTCAAAGCTGTTCGAGTCTCACTGGTCAAACCAGTGGCTTACCTCAAATTTTCAGTTAGAGCTGTTGAGATAACTGCCATGGAAAAGGCAGAGCTGGCAATCTTTAGAAAAGAAGCGGAGCGCTTTATGCTTTGCAAGGCGCAGGCTGCAGTTCTATTGCGCTGGCGTGGTTACTTCATGATGCTCTAACAACACGGAACTAAAGTTGAGGGTAAAACCAGTGTGGGACGAGTGACAGTTTTGGCTTTGAAGATGAATAATGAGGCGATTGTGACGGCAAGAAGACGGTGGGTTTCAGTGGGTTGGCATCCACCTATAGATATAGACTAGATCAGAAAGCTATTGCCTAATGTCCTTGAGTTGAGCGACAGCATATAGTCTTTGCTGCCAAATCCAGATCGATGCTCCGTCGCTCGAATGACTGAGTTATGCGGCGGCGCACGGCTGCGATCGCACCACTCGAGCTGTGCTACACCCCCCACACTTTGTCAATAGCGCGATCGCATTTCATGACCCGTGCGATCGCACCACCCAATCCAGCGCAATTGTGGGGGGAAGGGATAGACGAGAGTCTCTGAGTGCTACAGCTACTCATTAGGCGGCAACAGAATACGTTTCTCATAGACCTATGCTTCGTGACACACGACTTCAATGTTATGACCATCTGGTCCGATAACGAAAGCAGCGTAATACGTTCCACTATATTCCGGGCGTATGCCCGGCGCGCCATTGTCTTTTGCTCCGGCTTCGAGAGACGCACGATAAAAGTCATCGACCTGCTCGCGGTTTTGCGCAATGAATGCTAAATGAAGGTGTGCAGGCGTTTCCTCGACTCGACGGATACACAGTGACGACTTGCCATCAGAGCTAAGCTCAATCCCGAGCGGCCCCTCTGAAATGACTTCTATGCCGATTGGTTTCAAGGCTTTGAGAAAGAACGTTTTGCTAGCCTCATAGTCGCTGGTGCCAAAGACTACGTGATCGAACATTTTTACTCCTAGAATGGGCGATCTCTGCAAGTTTCTACGACTGATCCACGCACGTACGGTAGCTGGGTTCTTTTCCGATGGCTCTCGGCAAACGTGGTTAAGCCGCCTAACGCCATGCAGTCGGACCCAAAAAACGCTGCGCGTTTTTTGGGTCCGACTGCATGCGCTTGTTATGTGTTAATTCTACTTAACTTTTGTTTCTATAGCTCTTGCATCAATTGAATGTTGTTTCCACATGTATCATCAAGTACTGCAATCATGACGGTACCAGCTTCCCTGGGGGGTATTGAAAATTCCACTCCTAACTTGGAGAGCCTCTCATACTCTTTTTCTATATCGTCAACCGCGAAGGATGTCCATGGGATGCCAGCCTCTTTCAGCGAATGTTGATACAATTTTGCGGGTTCGAACGCCATAGGCTCTAGCAATAGCTCAACTCCTGATTGCTCCTCTGGAGATACAACGGTTAACCACTTATGCTCTCCCAAAGGAACATCTGTTTTCTTGATGAAACCAAGAACTCGCGTGTAAAAATCTAGTGCTTTTTCTTGATCGTCAACTGGAACACTTGTTACGTATATTTTGATCATGTTACGTAAGCTCCTTATAGATTAATAACATGTCAACGATAGCCAGAAGCGGGCCTAAATACTTATTCTAGATTGCTTTTGTGGAGTCTCCGATACTCTCTCGGGGTATAACCCGTGCACTTTTTAAAGACTGCAGAAAATGTTGGTAAACTCTCATAACCTACATCGAAGCAAACCTGAGTGATTGAGACGCCATTGTTTATTAACTTCTTGGCTTTCGAGATACGCAAATCCCTTAAATAATTTCTTGGGGTTAAGCCATACATCCTTTGAAACATTCGGACATAATGAAATCGAGACATAAACGCAGCCTTAGCTAAGTCATTTAACTCTATTCTCTCAGCATAGTATTTCTCCATGAAAGCTTTTGATTGCCTTACTTGCACATATTGTTCAGGTCGAAATAATTTCTTTCCATATAAACGATCGACCTCTCTTTCATAAAACGTTTTTGGCTTTTCCGACATTTGGACAATTATATTTTATCTATAGGGCATGCTAAGCCTTAAACACATAACACCCCGCATCAGCGGCGCAGTTTTGCTACGTCCGGCTGCATGCGCTTGTTTGGCAATGTTACTCTTATTTTGGTCCTCATCCCACTCAAAGTTCATAGCTCTAGCCGATCGCATCTGACATATGAAGTGAGGCTGAGAGCATTAGTCGCCTAACACGTTAAATGGCTTTGTCAGTTAAGACTCAAGAGATCGCCAAGCTGTCCGGTGCAGCACCCTAGTTGAGCAAGGTATGTCGAGTGTAAGTTTATAGAAATTGGCGATGCGTTACGCTAGTGCTAACACATCCTACTAGTCTGACACGTCTAAAATTGTCTAAATTTGTAGTTGGTCCTTTAGTGCTGCCGAAGTCTATCGAGTAAGGATTATAGCCTTTTCGACAACCTCACTCTATTGCATCAAATTAGCTATGTCAGTCTACTACGAGGCAACTCTATTTCGCTCAATCTATTAAATTAGACATGCTATTGAACAGGGCTTCGTTTAGGTTAAATCTGAGGTTCTCACGGCAGCTACGATTACTTTGGATATTCCAGAGCAAATTTATCAGCGGACGGAACTAAAGTTGAGGGTAAAACCAGTGTGGGACGAGTGACAGTTTTGGCTTTGAAGATGAATAATGAGGCAATTGTGACGACAAGAAGACGGTGGGTTTCAGTGGGTTGGCATCCACCTATAGACTAGACCAGAAAGCTATTGCCTAACAATTAAGTTGAGCGCTGCGACACCATCTTCCGGAAAAGCTGAGAGCCTTGCCCCCCAGAGCATCCGCTCCAATGCCAATTTAGGCATAACAGGATTTTGGTTTTGGGTTTCCGTTGTCAACCCAATCTACAGGCGATAGCACTGCTTAAGAACAAATATTCTTACAGAGGTATATCATGCTATTTTGAACTGGTCGCCTAACGTAGCCTTTTTTCAAGACAGGAGAAGTAGAAGCAGGGGCTGAAGGATGAGACGGCTAACGTTCCTGTTAAGCAGTTATCAGTAGACTTCGAAGTTTATTATTGCAACCTTCCAGTAATCCGCTCCAACAGGCTTGTTAGGCATAATCTGGAAAAGTGATTTTCTAGTCCCGTTTGTAGAACGATTCGCCGTGTTGAAAATATCTCACAACACTATGGATATCGATGACCGCACTCACCATACTGACTACACACACATACGCAATAAACCAGTACAAACCAGTATCCAATACTTGTGTAGTGAGTAGATAAAGTAGATAAGGTAGTATTAACAGCCAATGTGCGTGCCCGATGGGTCCGATGAGTTTTGAGAACGGGCGGCAGCGATGAACTTGACTCCCAATGATGAAGGACAACACCCGACCAAGCAGAATCACCAGACCAGGCGTTTCGCCAATGAAATACAGGCCGCCGAGCAATTGCGGTAGTGGATAGAATGTTGCCCATATCTTGATCGTCCAGGGTAGCGTATCCATCGCTTTCCAAAACTGAACTAGATCTTTAAACAGGTTCATGAGCTAATGAAAAACACTTGACAATTGTTCAATTTGGGATCCGCATAGAACACGTCCAAGTCCTCGGTTGGCGATCCCTGAATTCACGGAGATGGGACACTTCACAATATAAAATTGAGAAGTTAGCGCAGCTAGATCGAGCATAGGAAGGTAAAACCTGAAAACGAGGTAGACTAACTCAGAAACAAAGCTCTAATGTGGATAAAAGGGCTGTTGCGGTCATGTTAGCTAACTGGTTTTACGAGTTCTAAACTTGACATCTTCTGCATCAGTAATATGGCTTTATCGACCAGCTCAGGCCCCGCTTTCTCAGGCGAACCAGCATTAAATGGAGGCGCAGGATCGTACTCTAGTAATAATTGAACAATCTTGGCGGTTTCCTCGCCATAAAGGATGCTTGCGACCGTTAGGCCAAAATCTATCCCAGCTGTCACGCCTCCACCTGTGATGCGGTTGCGATCGACAACAACACGCTCGGTTCCAACCTCAACGCCGAGATTTGCCATCAGTTGTTCGCGCATTCCCCAATGCGTTGCTGCTCGATAACCTTCTAGCAGTCCTGCTTTGGCCAAGAACTCTGACCCGCTACACACAGAGGTGATAAACTTTGCCGTTTTGCCTTGTTTGCGGAGAAATTCCAGCATCTCTGGATCGTCTACAACTGCCCGCTGTTCTAAGCCACCGCCAACACAAATTACATCCAAAGATGGGCAAGTTGCAAAGGTGGTATCCGGCAAAATCACCAAGCCGTCATCACATGTAATAGGATCTAGCGTTTTCCAGATCCGATGCAGTTCGACACCGGGCAGCGCACCAAAAACTTGATGAGGCCCCACCATATCTAGTGAGGTCATGCCAGGATAAAAGACCAAACCAATGACGTGCTTTTGTGAGTCAGGCATGCATTTATTTCCTTATTTTGATCGTAGTTGAATCTATTTTTATGCTAGAGATAGTAGCCCAGTGCGCCTAGTCCTCGATCGGGTACTATTTTCACTACCATGACTATTTCCTTAAAGCTTTTATTTGAAGAGATTCACCAATGTAAGCATGAGGATGACTTACAATTGCACATTGCACCGAAGGTTGTTGCAGATTGCTAATTTGGTTGCTTTAGGACGAACCAATGCAGAAATCGGCAAGGAACTTTGGATTACCGAAGATTCTGTCAAGCAAGCTCTGAAGCGAATGTTCCGTAAGCTAAGAGTTTCGTCGCGTACAGAAATGGTTGCACAAACAACCCTATATTGCGCATGACGAACAGCCTTAATCTGGCTTGATACCAAACTCTCACCAGTAACCTTTTGCTTAGCCTTCACCGCTCAATTTGTAGCCTAACTATTAATCTGTATCCGTAGGGTGGATAAGCGAAACGCAATCCACCAATAACACCATCACCAGATCAGCGATCGCCCAAACGGAAAACCCGTGGCAATTTCACCTCGAAGGGATTTGGCGGATTGGGAGCGGTGGATTGCGCTGGCGCTTATCCACCCTACGGCGAGCGATCGCACTACGACCCATGGCAATCGTTCATAATCTCCATATTCTCGCTCGGCTCTACCACCACACTCAACAGGCAGCTTCCTGAATACTGTACCAATGCTCTAGCATACACATCAAACTCCTTCTGTCAACCCCCTTAATTGATGATAGGCCCTAAAGCCATCAATAAAACTATTGATTTCTACACTTTTCTCCATGAAGATTGTTTGAGGGTGGCGATCGCCCCAGCGCCCTTTCCGTCCTTTCTCCACTTAATCTCTAACCGTGTCACCCGATCGTGGTGATGCTTGCATAAACTAGCCAGATTGCTGGGTTCATAAAATAGGTTTACATTGCCCCGGTGGGGTTGGATGGGGTCAACCCCTGTTGCAGGTATGGGGCGATCGCCCTTGGCATTGCGCAAAGCGCGATCGCGCCGTTGACTTTCCTCGGCTTGGGTGTGCTGGGGGCAGCGTTTGCCTTTGGTATCTTCGACGAGGGTGGGCAGAGCCGCCCGTTGGGGAGACGGTAGCCGCAACGCTTCAACCCTTTAGGGCCCCTTGTCTTAGGACGTATCATCAATCCCATTGGGCAAGATGCGATCAGACTTAAGGTAATAATGGGAGTGAGAGCGATCGCTTCATTGTGAACCGTGTTGCAATACAGGCGATCGCCAGTAACCAATGGGGAATCTACAAGGGAATCATCTTTTGACAAGAGGATTTTCAGTCCGAATCGCACGGAACTCCTTTCTATGGCACGATCCCCAATAGCAATTTTTTGGGGTGATTTTGTTGTGTTTACCCTGAATAGATTAGAAATAACCTGAATCAAACAAGCTTAGTGAACAGTCCCTCAAAATCTTCAAACCGTTTACAACGCAACCTGAGCCGTTATTCTACGGCAGGAGTTTTTTGCGTCAGTTTAGTGGTGGCATTGGTCAGTGTCATTCCCCTCTACAACAAGCTGAAAACAGCTCAGGAGCAAGACCTCCAGGCTAAACTGAGTAACCGAACGTTAGCGGCTGAACAGGTGCGGCAAGGCAATATTCAGGTTGCCGAACAGGTCACGAGCCGTACCTTTGCCCGACGGATACTTTCTGACTACGTTCAGGGCGAGGCAAGCTTGACTGAGTTGCAGGAACTGAGTTTGTTCGATCTAGAGGATGCGATCGATCAAAGCAAGTCATTGGTGGGGGTCAGTCGCTTCGATCGCACCAACCAACTTCTGGTTCATGTTGGCGTTGACTCGACCCTGGGCCTCTCAGACATTCTCCAAGGGGAAACGGACGAGTCCATCATAGTTGGCCCGCTCAAGATTGATAATCACCTCCATCTCTTGGTGAGTAGCCCCATTTTTTCTGAGCAGCAAGAGCGGATTGGCCGGGATATTGCTGTGTTTAGGATGCTCGACATGGAGAGGCTCGTTGCGGAATCCAGCGGCCTAGGGGAGACGGGCGAGATGCTCTTGGCCCAAGAGAAGGGAGACACCTTAGAGTTGTTCTTTCCCCTGCGAAACGGTTCACAGGTGCTGCCAGAACCCTTGGTTCCTGTACTCAAAGATGCGATCGCCCAAGATACAACGGGAATTGAACATTACGACGGTCAGGTCATTGCCTTTCAGACCTTGCCGAATACGGACTGGGCCATTGCAGTGCAGATGGAGCGCCGGGAACTGTATGGTGCGGTAAACCGAGATTTGATTTTTGTCGGTCTGGCAGTCTTTGGGGTCAGCACGATCGCCACAGTTGGTTTGGTTTTCGTGTTGCGTCCTCTGATTGGACGGGTTACGGATGCTGATGAGTTAGAGAAAGAGGTGCTTGCCAAAACAACAGCCTTTGAGGAACTCAAGCAAACCCAAATTCAATTAGTCCAGTCCGAAAAAATGTCGAGCCTGGGTCAATTAGTGGCAGGCGTTGCCCATGAGATCAATAACCCAGTGGGGTTCCTAAAAGGGAATATTCCACCCGCCCAAGACCATGTAAAGGATCTACTCGGACTGATTGATTTGTATCAAGAAAAAATGCCCAACCCTGATGCAGATATTGAAGATGAAATTAAAGAGATTGACTTAGAATTTGTCCGGCAAGACTTGCTCAATATTCTCAACTCGATGAATTCAGGAGTGGATCGCATTCGCAATATCAGTGATGCTTTGCGTATCTTCTCTCGTCAGGATCGAGATCATAAGACAGAATTTAATATCCATGAGGGCATTGATAGTACAATACTAATCCTTAAGCATCGAACCAAGGGCAATGAACAGCGGCCAGCAGTTGAAGTTGTCAAGAACTATGGTGAGCTACCGGAAGTGCAATGTTTTCCAGGTCAGTTAAATCAGGTGTTTATGAACATCTTGGCCAATGACATTGATGCCTTTGAGGAGGCGAATCAAGGCAAAACCTTCGAGGAGATTAAAGCCGATCCCAATATAATTACGATTACCACTTCAGTGGTTGATAAACAGGTGCAAATTCAGATCCAAGACAATGCCTGTGGAATGAAACTGGAAACGATTGAACGAATTTTTGAGCAGGGGTTTACCACCAAAGAAGTTGGCAAAGGAACCGGTTTGGGGATGGCGATCGCGCATCAAATCATCACGGAGAAGCATGGTGGCTCGATCGAATGCAGTTCAGAGCTTGGCAAGGGAACAATCTTCACGATCGCATTACCCATTGTCTAGACATCACCATTCCCAGAAACCACTAGCTTATCGCGATCGCCACGCTGGGAAAATTTCATGTCTTGGGACGCCAGCGAAAACCTATCCGTAGCGATCGCACTGTCGGGTCAGAACCAAGCGATCGCACTGCCGCTATGCGATCGCATAACCCGAATATTGACGAAGATATGGTGGTTGGAAGCCAATTACGATATCTTCCTTGGGAACGTCTCGCTCAGTGAGTTCTTGACAGAGGTCTACTTCGGTATTGTTGACTTGAATCCAGATTTTTTCATCCTTAATGTCCAGGTGAATCGAACAGCCGTAGACTCTTTCTTTGCGATCCCAGCCTACGCCAACCACTAGATAGCGATCGCGCTTGATATCGAAAATAGCTTGCATTTCGATATCACCGTTGGATGGTTTGTAGGAAGCATATTCTTCGAGGATTTCCTCGATCGCAGTTCGATACGCTTGGATTTTCTCTAAAGTTTCCATGAGATAATCTCCTGACTTTCAATGTCATAAATGAGTACTTCAAGCTGATACTTGCGAACGACCATTTGAGGAAATTTCTTCTGAAAAAATTCTTTGTACGCTGTATTTGGAATCGCCAAGAACAATTTTCGATCGGGTTCGGAAACTTCCAGTGCAACTCGGTAATTGATGAATTGTCCAACTGCCAAATGGAAATCTGTCACTGAAGAGTTGCTGACAAAACTCTTGATTTCTACGGCTATTTTCTCACCATTCCTTTCGGCAGCTATCAATTTTTCTGCACCCAGATCGATATAAAATTCAACGCCACCTGTTTTGACAAAAAGTGGGTCGTCAGTGATTTTCCAACCGTCTTTAACGAGCGCGGTCTTGACGATTTCATGAAAAAGATCCCGTGCCATGACGTAGGAACCTCCGCTCGATCGAAATTCTTTTTGACCCTTGCCTTATCGAGAGCAATAACATTTAACGGCCGGCAAATGCCTATCTCAACATTGTGGCAATAATTTCAACAGCTTCAGGTGCTATTTCACCTTGCATGGCGTTTAATACCTGAAGTTTCAATGCTGCTAAAATTTGCCGCCAGTCACCGTAAAAATTTGTCATTACAGAAAATTTCTACAAAGATCAAGTGCTTGGTTTATGCTTCCTAACTCTTAATTGTACGGTGATTAGCAGCCTAACCCATTTCAATGGTTATACCACCAAAACTGATACCCCAGACCATTAACTTGTGAATATGTTGACAGGAGAGAAAGTTGGTGTCAAGTGCCGCTGGGAGATGGTATGCAGATCGTCGAGACAAGACATGAAAAGCCTTTATTGCTAACAGATACAAGACTGTTCGCGACTAAATTCTCGAACGCCAGTGGATATGTACTTGATGCATTACGCTAACGCTAACGCATCCTACGATTTACTGGAACGATCGCCCACCAAAGCAACATCACGATCGCTCTCCCACCCAACCTCACCACTTTAACCTGGGAAGAGGGATGCTAACGTCTGGTACAACCGGGCCGCCGTGTTTGATGCTCCATTTAAAAAATGCGCTGTCGGCGGCTCCGAGTTCATGCCATTGTTATGCCGCTCGGCCCGCAATATCAACACGACATATTACCAAATACGTAACACTAAGTACGCAACTCAAGACATACGCAACGTAACATTGTGTTCGTTTGGCATTCCTTACGAGCGCACGCCGCTATGTAACTCCCGAAGGTACAGATAAGTTGGCAACGCCATAGATAGTCCGACCAGTGGCGCTGCGGGAATCACAAACCACCAACCGCGCAGGCCAGTAGCTTTTGCATCACGCACCACAAATACCCAGAAAACAACGCAAGTAATAAAGAAGTCGGTTGCTAGGCCACTTGAAGCACCATTTGCATATAGTGCCGTCAGTATTGTTTGAGGGTATACGCCGTTCTCAACCAAGAAGGGAAAGAATGTCAACCAAGGGAGAATAGTGCCGATACAAGCTGCAAGTAAGTAGACAATCTTCATGAGAGTAGCTTTCGAATGACCTTGATGATAAGAGTTCTGATTACGACAGCGGCATGACGTTTAAGTTGAGCGGTGCGACACCATCTTTCAGAAAAGCTGAGAGTCTTGCTCCCCAGAGCATCCGCTCCAACGCAAAGTTAGACACGCAGAGGGTTGTGAGCTAGTGGCTTTTATGATAGAAAGTGGTGTGTTACAGCTCTGGGCCTAGCACACCCTGCTAGCTGGGATGATTACAATTATGCCCCAACGCGATGCAATTCACGGACAAGTCAGACGAGCATTAGTCAAAGATGGCTGGCAAATCACAAATGACCCTTATGTCATTTCCTATGGAGAGCGTTTTTTGTTTATTGATTTGGCTGCCAGAGAATGGGTCGGTGTTAATCAACTGCAAGGTCATTTTCTTGGAGCTGAATGTGGCAAAAGCCAGATAGCTGTTGAAATTAAAGAATTTTGAGGCAATTCAGTCATTGTGAACTTGGAACAATATATGGGTCAGTATGTTCTCTACCGGCTCCTGCTAGACAAAGTCGATCCATTGCGGGAGTTGTATCTTGCCATTAGTGAAACAGCCTATAATTAAGCATTCAAAGAACCGATCGGAGAATTGGTTATCTTAGAATTACCCATGAAAATAGTAGTCGTGGATGTGGAGCAGGAAGAGGTGCGGCAATGGATACCATGCAAGCCTATCGAGACATCGTAAAACGAGTGATTCAGCGATATGCTCAGTTCAAGCCCTCTCACGGTGATATTTGCCTAGAGGCAGTGTTTGATGAGACTCAGGATCGCTATGCCCTGATGCAAACTGGATGGGATCGCAATAGACGAGTTCGAGGTAACTTAATTTACCTAAAGCTTCATGATAATAAGGTCTGGCTTGAGTATGATGGCCTTGAGCAAGGGATTATTGAAGATTTATTAAGTGGAGGCATTCCACCCGAACACATTGTCTTAGCTTTCTTGCCAGATCAGCGCTTGGTTTCTGCTGCCTAATTAAAAATAGTTAATGTGAAGAGCGTGGTAGCCTAGTGTCCTGGATTTGAGCGACGGCAGATCGTCTCTGCTGCCAAATCCAGATCGATGCTCCGTCGCTCGAATGGCTTAGTTATTGCGGCAGCGCACGGCTGCGATCGCGCCACTCGATCTGTGCTACGACCCAACACTTTGTCAATCGTGCGATCGCATTTCATTACCTGTGCGATCGCACGACCCGATCTAGAGCGCATATCCAATGCTTTTTCTAACGAACGATCGCGTTCTCTCACCCAAACGATCGCGCCATTCGATCCAGTTCAATTGCCGAAGGAAGAATAGACGAGAAGGCACTGAGCGCTGCGGCATAACAGCTAGCTTCCATTTTAGCTGTGCCATGCCATTACGAGAAGGCGTTCGATCTCACATGATTTTATTCAAGCTCTAAACTCAATGTTTTGCTAGCGAATTTTATTTGTAAGTAATAAGCACGCAACAAATCCGTTCCTATTAATATCTCGGAGCCAGGAACAAAAGTAGCAATGGCAGAAAGAGTCTGATTATCAAACGGAAAATCGACCAAATAGGCAGCTTCCTCGATAATTTGGCCACCGCCCAAAGTCGATTTTAGACGACCCACTGGTTTGTCATTTAATTTTCCTCGCAATGACTCTGGCAATTCTAAATCTCCGTTGAATCCAGTATCAACCACTGCTGTCCAATTTTCTCCTGCAATATTGATAGTAATTTCCGGGCAACCATCAGCAGAAACTGTCCCTGTAATCACTGCCGACTTCCTTTACGATAATAAGTTTTTGAGCCGATGCGTTCAAAAAACAATAATGAATTGATGCCTTCCGCATCTCGCTGTTCCAAAACGTCTTGGATCGACTCGCCAATCCAGATTCGCCCTGTGTATGGATCAATTCCGGCTGTTTTCCCATCGGCAGCCGAAAGGTCATGTTGCCTTTGATATTCTGACCAGAGCTGTTCCGCCGCTGTTGTGTCTGATTCACTCCACGTGGAAATCATTGGATTGTCTCCGATAATTTAAGTGGTTCAATACTGTTCAGGCTATACATTGTAGCTGACGAACAGCACGAGTGAAAACATTTGTTTTGTGTGTTGTTGTGACGGTGCGACGGTGCGTTACGCTGGCACTAACGAACGATCGCGTTCTCTCACCCAAACGACTCGCGCCACTCGATCTGTGCTACGACCCAACACTTTGTCAATAGCGCGATCGCGTTCTCCTGCGAGAACAGTTGCACCACTCGATCTGTGCTAGGACCCCAACACTTTGTCAATCGTGCGATCGCGTTCTCCTACGAGAACGATCGCGCCACTCGATCTCGTTCGCTTCCTAAAGAAAAGGATATACGAGAGTCTCTGAACGCTGCAGCATCACGGCACGATTCAGCGGTGCCCCAAGACTTTGAAAAAAAGCAATAGGAGCTACCGTAGCGTCCGCTGCATAAGAAGTTAGAAATTGCAGGGAGCTTTGACTTCACTGAACCAGCGAAACCTTACCAGAATCAATTTGAAAATACTCAGGTTTTAACTTCAGTTTGCACATGATGGGAAAGATCGCTCCCCCAACCCAAACCGCGATCGTTTTCCCACCACTAACCAAAATGTAAAGACTGGAACGATCGCCCACAGCTATCACATCACGATCGCACTCCCAACTAACACTACTACTTTACTCTGCTAGGAGGATATCTAACAGTTGTCAGCAGCAGCGGCTATGGATTTGTTGGGTAAGAACTAGGCGTTGGCGTAAGTCTATCCAGTAGAACAATCGCAAAACAATCCAGTAATAGCGCCCTAGCTAGGAACTTTTGGTGTACCAGTTGAAGTATTTTGTTGGGTTTTGCCGAATTTAAAGCCTGATTTGGATAGGATGAATACGGGCGGGATAAACCCAATCTACCGATCATTATTCAGGCTGGCCTAACATACTTAGAGGCTAGCTACTCTATTGCGGTATGCACTAGTTTGGTGTAGTAAGCCTCTAATTCCTTTTCAACTTTCCTAATTTGCTCTTCAAGTTTACTCTTGACCTCAAACCCTTTGATGCTAGTAAGGATGCCAACAACTATAACTAAAACTGACGCAAGTGCACCAATAGACTTTATGCAGACCCCTAATTTACCAACAGTATTTGCAACCTCTCCTTCGATTGCTGCTGGTACTTCCCTTTCTAAGTTATCCTCCTCAACCACAGGAACAGCTTCACCATCTTCGTTAATGTTATTAATAGGCTCTTCCAGCACATCTCCGGTAGCTAAATTCGCTGCTCTTTGACGTGCAACCGCTGCATTTCTTGAGACCTTATATGCTTTAACCCCCATTGCAAATATGAACATATTACAAGTCCAAGCGACTGATATCCTCACCTTATCGGCAAATCGACCAAAGAAACTATCCAGCTGAATCTTGATCTTCTTTGGGTCCTCAATATGCTTAATACTGTGAAGGAGCGCAGAATATTTATTAACTAATTCTGGGTCTGCTTTAGTAGCATGGTAAAAATTAATAAATAGTTCTTTCAATTGTTCGACATTACACTCTTTATAACGTTTCTTTGTGCAAAACACTGCTCCTAAAAACATCGCCCTAACCCTATCATTAGATGTAGCTAGGTTGAGCCTCGCATACATAATAGTATTCTTGTGAACTGCATCTGTGTAAACCTCACAGTATTTGAAAGAATCTTTTGAACTTAGCTTTTTTTGACTGCCGACTAAGTCCTCTACAATTGTCTTTTCTAACAAAGCAATTCTACGTTCTAGAAACATTTCAGAACCTTGAGCCAGCATCATAGTTCCGATCAAACCAAGATTTAGTCCAGGAAATTCCGAAAGGAAAGCTGAAGCTACGCCAGCAGCTCCAGATACGACTTCTGCGAGAGCTTCCTCCTCCATTGAGGCAAACAAGGTAGTCTTTTTATCTTCAACGTCTTGGAAATATTTTGAAATATCTGATTTCATTAACTTCCATGATGAACGCTTAAGTTTATAACCTGAGTCGAACTCAGTAATCACGGTTGCCAGAAACTTATCTAAGTCATTAATTGTGACATTTGCAGGTAAATTTTCTTGCGGGTCAGCATAGTAGCTGCCGACTGTTGATGCTAGGTTTAAAACGATTTGTTCCGGCGTCATGAGGTTTCTTCCTTGACTAACGATCTAAACTATATAACTAGACGGCGCTTAGCTGCCTAACACACTAAGATTGACGAAGGAGCAATTCCTTACCGCAAAATTCTTGTAGTGTAGGATAGCACTAGAATAATTAGGTGTCAAACATGGCTGAGTGCGCGATCTACAAAAGCTGCTAAATGGCTGCAGTACTGACTAGTTTGGGCTTTCAGCCGGTAGAACAGGTAGAATTAGATGGAATTTGGCAGATACGCACCCTGATTAAGTGCGAAATATTATGATACCCAAGTATTACAGCGATCGCACTAAACAAAGTGATGAGGCTTGGATTCGTCGCTGTATCCTGTTTTACAATAAGCGCCACCCCAAAAATATGGGTTTATCAGAGGGTATTGACCATCGCCCGCGAACAGTCGGTGCGGTTTGCGGTGGGGCTGATGGCTCGCCATGCGATCGCGGCGATCGTTTCTTCGATGCGTCTGGCCTGGGGAGGCAACGGGTTGTGACTGCTGTAGTTTAGCCAAATCATGCCATAATGATAATCATTTTCATTCTTTTGTTTCTTTTGTGCTAATGTCATCACAATTTGCTGCCCGGACTTCAGTTGAAGCGGTCGAAGAAGGGATGCTCCTGGCTCCTAAGTTTGACGCCCATGGCCTCATCCCCGTGATCGCTACGGATGCTGCAACCGGCGAGGTGCTGATGCACGCCTATATGAATGAAGCGGCGTTGCTAAAAACCCTTGAAACCGGCGAAGCCCACTACTACAGCCGCAGTCGTCAGCAGCTCTGGCACAAAGGCGCGACGAGTGGGCTGGTGCAGGCCGTGCAGCAATTGCTGATTGATGATGACCAGGATTGTCTGTGGATGAAGGTCACGATAGCTGGAACAGGGGCCAGTTGCCATGTGGGCTATCGCTCTTGCTTTTACCGTCAGATTTCTCCGGGTGAGGGCGATGTTAAGGCAAGTCGGCCCATTGCGCTCGTGCTTACAGAAACCACCAAAACTTTTGACCCCGTCGCCGTCTATGGGGATGCTCCCAATCCGACTCAACTTTGAACCCAGGAAGGGACCGGATGCCAACGAAGACGATCGCGTCAATCTGGAGATTTGGGCCTGCTTACCCTTGAAGCGTTACAGGAAAAAATGCAAGCCGCCATCACTCACCAATCATTCTTCTAATAGTCATTCTTCTTAGAGGAATGTGCGCCCATTCGCTATATTCAGATGATACCCATTCATCACCTTAACCGTTGAACCATGACTGCCACGACCCAGCAACTGCCGCCAAATTTAGAACAGATTCTGCAAAAGTTTCAGCGCATCAGCGAACCGAAGCGGCGCTATGAATATCTGCTGTGGTTTGCGAAGCGCGTGCCGCCTTTTCCTGATGAGGACAAGCGTCCCGCCCATCGGGTCCCCGGTTGTGTATCCCAGGTTTATCTCACCGCCAGCCTGCAAGACGGTGGCATTGTCTACCAGGCCGACTCTGATGCTCAGATTCCCAAAGGGCTAGTTGGGCTGTTGATGGAAGGACTCAATGGCATTCCCCCGGAAGAGGTTGTGCAGCTATCTCCCGACTTTATTCAGCAAACTGGCTTAAATGTCAGCCTTACGCCGTCTCGGAGTAACGGCTTCTACAATATTTTTAAGACCATGCAGCAGCGGGCGATCGCCCTCACCGATTCTCTCTAGACTGCATTGATTTGCATCGATCTAACTTCGTTGAATCCCTCGCCTTTTTGATCTACATTTTCGATCTACGTTTTGAACCAACCGTTATCCTACGTCCTCATGCGGGTTTTTTATGACTGCTCTATCTTTGATCGCTGTTGCTGGCCCGTGTGGGAGTGGAAAAACCACCTGGATTAGCCAGCATTTTCACGATCGGACTCGTCCGTTGTTCTACCTTTATCCGGGTCTAGGTAATATTTCGGTGGATCTGGCGGAAATTGGCTATCGCTTTCCCTGGGTACAGGTCATCCCCGAACAACAGGCCCAGTCTGCCTTCTCCACCTTACCCGATGGCGCGGTTGTGTACGTTGAACTGGGATTTCATCTGGATTTAGGTTCTCTATTTCTCAGCAACCTCCCCTGTCATCGCGTGGCGGTATTGCCCCCATCCCTTCAGGACTCTGAATGGCATCACTGGGCCGATGAAGTGGTTCCAGGATGCGCCATTGCCGTTCCGGATGCCGCTAAACTCCCTGAATTATGGTGCACGCCATTGACCGGACGAGTCTTCGATCCCCCGAGTTTGGATGACATTTTAATTGAACTGACAGCGGGAGCCTACGGTCAGGTGCATCGGGTCAAAGGCATTTTTGAATTGCCCGATGGCCGTGCCTTTTATGTCGATTTTGTCGAGGGCTTACCCGGAATTGAGTACACTGAGTTGAACCTGCCGCGCTGGTTAGATGGCAGACCGGAACGCTTCAGTGGCATTGAGGTCGTGGGCGGGAACCTGGACCAGGATGTTATTGCTCAAACGTTGTTGGATGGATGTTTATCCGATCAGGCGATTGCCCAGTATCAAGAACACTATAAAGCCTATCCCGACCCCGATAGGGCAACGGATAGTGCCACGGAGGGTGAAACCGATAGCGAAACCGACAGCGAAACCGACAGTGAAAAGGAGATGGTTACATGAGACTGGCCGTTATGTCCTGCATTCACGGCAACTATGAAGCACTCAATGCAGTGCTCTCCGATATTGATGACCAGAAAGCCGATGGAATTTACTGCCTGGGCGATCTGGTGGGCTACGGGCCCCATCCCAATGCCGTCGTTGAAATGATTCGTTCCCTCGACATTCCGACCTGTCAGGGCTGTTGGGACGAAGATATTGTCGAAGGTCTGAATGCCTGTGAATGTAGTTACCCATCGCAACTGGCTGAGAAACGGGGCAAAATTGCCCATGAATGGACGAATCAAACCATTCACCCAGAGGTGCGGGCGTATCTGGCAACGTTGCCGATGACGTTACGTCAGGATAATCTTTGTTTTGTCCATGGCAGTCCCAATAGTCAGCACGAATATTTGCTGCCTAGCATGGATGGGTTTGCCGCCCTGGAACGGGTATTGTCTGCAGATGCAGATGTGCTGTTCTGCGGTCATACCCATGTGCCCTATGTGCGGAATCTGGAAGATGGCAACTTGAGGGTTCGGGTTCAACAACCGGGTAAAGAGGAATCAACCGCTCAGTTTAAGGTGACGTTGAAGCGAATTGTCAATGCTGGGTCCGTAGGAGAACCCCGGCACGGTCGCCCCAATGCCACTTATGTTTTGTATGACACCAATACAGCTCAGGTCACCTTACGGGAAGTGTCCTACGACTACCAAAGAACGTGCGCCGACATCATTGCCAAGGGATTACCCTCGATCTTTGCCTGGCGGCTAGCGCGGGGGATGGAGTTTGCGGAACGGGCGGACGATCCGAGTCATGTGTGTCAGCGATGAGTGTCATCAGCACGAAATCCAGGCAGTTACGTTTATTTACGATCGTGCTTTCGGCGATCGCCTCCACCTGTAGAGTTACCCGCGATCGCCATCAGCAGCAGCACAACAAAGGCCATCTACTCTTCTTCAAACTTCATGCCGAAATCACTCGCTAATCTACATCGGGTGGCTTCAGATCGACCATATCTCGCCTGTCGGCACCCGAATTACTGTTAGATTGTCATCATGCAGAGCCGCTGCATCGGCATCGTCTCCAGAGCTTTTTACACTCATTAATCCAGGGAGGTGGGTATGTGCATCGTGAATCACAAATAGTTTTTTTGCACCAATCAGTTTGGTTCCTTCTACAGCCTCATTCCCCCGCATTACCAGCTGGTAGAACCCAAGTATATGAACCCCATTGACCGGAAAAATGGCAACATCCACTGGGCTGTACTTGGCACCATATTCTGCTAATGGAGATAAATCACGCGCTTCACTACCAAAGAGGATTGATGCATCACCGCATCTGAGGACATAGTTATTCACCGTCCATTTCATCATTTTTTGAGCTTCGACTGCCTCAATCGACAGATTGCCCGCAATAGTTCGATGTTGGCCCCACTCAAGTACTTCCACGTTTTTGAAACCGATCTTTCTTGCACTTCGAGCCTGTGATTCCATCGCCACGAAGACATGTACGCCATCTTTATCGTGTGGGTAATCCGCCAGCCCCTTCATTTGCCAATGATCTCCCACATCATGGCAACCCAGGATCGCTGTTAATGGTGGCAAATCTTGAGGATTAATTGCAGCCAATTCCTTGACACCGAAAAATGGCACATTCACGAAATAGGGGTCAGTCAGAATGGTGTGTTCGCCAATGTTTATTAGTACACTAGCATTGCAGATACGGGTTATGTTAATTGCGGTTGTGGGCATAAGTTGTCCCTATCGGTAATTTTCTTTGTTAGCACTTAATCTTTGGAATACGTTTCAAGGTGTGGTTGTTCGATATGAGATATACCCTAAACTGTGGGGTATACCCTACAGTCAAGTTCTGTTCCGAGCAAAGTGAGCTGATGATGAAAAAGATGCTAATAGGCGAATTATGTAAGAAGGCAGGTGTGACTAAGGACTGCATTCGACACTATGAATCGCTCGGCTTGATTCATTCGACGTCTAGGTTAGCGGGGTCAAGAACATACCGAGAATACGATGAAGAGACATTGAAACGCCTTGAGCTGATTGAATACGGAAAATCCCTCTTATTTACACTTCGCGAAATTAAACCGCTGCTGGATCTATTCATGTCAAATAAATTGCCCAAGGCACAACGACGGCACCAACTAGAGCAGAAGCTATCCGAGGTCGAAGACAAAATTCGTGATGCTCAACGAGTTCAACAAAGACTTATAGAAAAAATCCAAGCTTTAGAGTGATTTCCGATAAGATGCAGTTGGTGTGGGGGATGGTGTTTGTGGAACAAGCTTATGACCCCAATCATGTGTGTCAGCGATGAATGATAAGCCAGTCAGATTTAAGGAGGTGAGCGGATGCAATGGGCAATTTTGAGTGGTATTGAGGGCAATTTAGCGGCCTATGAAGCGGTGTTGCAGGACATTCGACGGCAGCGCAGCCCGGTCACTGACCTCTACATCATCGGAGATGTGGTGGGGCTAAAGGGAAATAATGAGGCGGTGATTGAGCGACTGCAATCGCCCCGATCGGGAGAACTCGAACCCCAGGTTTGTATCGGTTGGTGGGAAGAGCAGTGCTTTAGTCTGCATGGGCTGAGTGGATTGCCGGATGCCCCCGAACTGATGGCGCAATACGGGGGCGATGGAGTCAAATACCTGTGGGAATCGGTATCGCGGCAGTCGGTGCGCTGGTTGCGATCGCGCCACTTCGGCTTTCACGAATTGGATTGTCTGTTGATCCACGGCAGCACAGTCAGCTATGCCGATGAACTGACGCCAGAGACATCCCCGCTGCAGTTGTGCGATCGCCTCATCCGTGCCGATGCCAATACCCTATTTTGCGGGCGATCGGGACTGACCTTTGAATGCTGGGTTGAACCCCAGCAATTACGCTCAACTGTGATCACATTAGAGGGAACCCAGGAACCGCAAGAACAAGGCAAAACACCCCGTCGCGTGGTGGGGGTTGGCGCTGTAGGCCGCACACCTGGAAAGGCTAGCTACGTCTTGTATCATCCCAAGACCAATGCTATAACCTTCAAAACCATAGACACCACTATAGAAACCCCCATAGAAACCACCCTAGACACTTATGATCTCTCTGACTGCCATCCGCGCTCAACACCAGTCCTATAACTGGCTCTACCAGGGGCAATCGTACACCATTGCCTATGAAACCCTGGGACAAGGGCCTGCTGTGTTGTTATTGCCCGCCTTCAGCACCGTTTCCAGTCGCACCGAACTCGCAGGGATTGCTCAGCTTCTCGCCCCTCACTTTCAAGTCATGACTCTGGATTGGTTAGGGTTTGGAGCGTCCGATCGCCCCCCAGTCCACTATGCCCGATCGCTGTACCAGCAGTTGCTCCAGGATTTTGTGCAACAGTGCTGCCCCCAGCCTCTGGCTCTCGTCGCGGCTGGCCATGCCGCCGGGTATGCCATGCACCTTGTCCAACACCAGCCCAACTGTTGCTCGAAGCTGCTGCTGGTTGCACCCACCTGGAAAGGCCCATTACGAGCGATGGGGGCACCAATTCCTGTGGCCAGCGGCGTGAGAAATTTGGTGCGATCGCCCCTGTTGGGACAAGCCCTCTACGCCCTCAACACCCACCCCGCATTCTTGAAGTGGATGTATCAGCGTCATGTGTATGTCGATCGGGACAAACTGACGCCAGACTTTATCGCCCTCAAACATCAAATCACCCAGCAAGCCGGGGCCAGATTTGCTCCCGCCGCCTTTGTCACGGGTGGACTCGATCCCATGGGCGATCGGGAGGAATGGCTGAGGGTAGGGCGATCGCTCACCGTGCCCGTGCAAGCGATCGTCCCGGAGCAAGCCCCCCCAAAATCCAAAGCGGAGATGGAAGCCCTGGCAGAGCTGCCCCAGATTCAAGCACAGCGAGTTCCCGGTACCTTGGGGGTGCATGAAGAATACGCCGTTGAGGTCGGCCATATCGCTCTGGCGTTTTGCCAAAACTAAGGGGTTGTCCAAAAATAAATGCACACTTTCCAACTGGCAAAATCATTCTCTGATCGCAAAAACACAAAGGGCACAAAGCGTAATTCGTCAACTTTCTTTGTGAACTTTGTGCCTTTGTGGTGAAATCTGTATTACTCAATCGTCAGATGGTTATATTAACCTAAAAATGTGAAGTTATTTCTATAACAATCCCTAAGGGGAGAGAATAGGCAGCTACGGATTTTGGTAGGGATAGTGCCAATACTATTCGGTTGAAAAATGGCGACTAGAGTTGCAGCGACAAGAACAAAGTCCTAATAGTCCCGTAGGATGGGCAAAGGGCAAGCGCCCGTGCCCATCACAGGATATAGATGGGCACGCTTTGCTTTGCCCATCCTACGGCTTAAACCGAACAGTATTGGGGATAGTGTTTCTTGGCGCGATCGCACCCCTATGAAAATTCGCGCACTACAACTGCACCCAATATATAGCAGTAGTCATATCGCTTAGGACAGAACGAAAAGCTCAAAACCAAATGCAGTCAACCTTTCCCTTCTGCCTCCTGCCCTCTGCCTCCTGCCTTTTGCTATCCCAAAGGGTTGCATCAACGAACCCAACTGAATAGGATAATGATTATCATTCTGATTTTCCAGTCCTAAGGAGTTGTTCATGGTTACCACCGCCGATCGCACAACAGTTCCCGTGACCGTACTAACAGGCTATCTGGGAGCCGGAAAAACGACGCTATTGAACCGCATCCTGACCTACGAACATGGCAAGAAAGTAGCAGTGATTGTGAATGAGTTTGGCGAAGTCGGCATCGACAACCAGTTGGTGGTGGATGCGGACGAAGAGATTTTTGAGATGAACAATGGCTGTATCTGTTGCACCGTGCGAGGCGACCTGATCCGCATCATTGGTAACCTGATGAAACGGCGCGACCAGTTCGATCATCTGGTCGTTGAAACAACGGGATTAGCAGACCCGGCTCCAGTCATTCAAACCTTTTTTGTGGATGATGAAGTGCAGGCGAAAGCCCAGTTGGATGCAGTGGTGACCGTGGTGGATGCTCGCCATATCTGGCAGCACTGGGAAGCGGATGAAGCAGTAGAGCAAATTGCCTTTGCCGATGTGATTCTGCTCAACAAGATTGACCTGGTGACGGCAGCGGAGTTAGAGCAACTGGAGCAGCGGATTCGGGGGATGAATGCGATCGCCAAAATCTATCGCACCCGCGACGCCCAAATTGAAATGGATGCCCTGTTGGGGGTCAACGCCTTTAATTTGAATAATGCCCTGCAAATCGACCCAGAGTTTTTGAACGAAACCGCACACGAACACGACGAAACCGTGGGTTCCATTGCGCTGGTCGAGTCAGGCGAACTGGATGGCGAAAAGCTCAACGCCTGGCTCGGCGAACTCCTGCGCGATCGCGGCCCTGACATTTTCCGCATGAAGGGCATCCTCAACATTGCCGGCGAAGACAACCGCTTCGTCTTTCAGGGAGTTCACATGCTGTTCGATGGTCGCCAAGATCGCCCCTGGAGACCCAACGAATCCCGCAAGAATGAGCTGGTCTTCATTGGTCGCAATCTGGAGCAGATGAATCTGGCAGAACGCTTTCGGGCTTGCTTGGTGGGCCAGGGATAGTCATACCATTTTGGATTTTAGATTGCCGATTTTGGATTGAAGAAAGGCTGACTGGCCAAACGTCCCATTTGGGCAGTCATTCTGCCAATTTCATCAGTTGCATCTCCAAATCAAATGGGTATAATTTTGGAGTTTAAATTTTGAATTTTGGCTGGATCCCACGCTCTAGACACTGCCCCCCTCGCTCTAACCATCATGCCTAGCACTTACTTAAGCGTAGGATGGGCAAAGCAAGGCGTGCCCATCAGAGAGCCTGTGATGGGCACGGGCATAGCCCTTTGCCCATCCTACTGACTGAAAGTCTTGGAAATCCGTAGGGTGGGCAGTGCTCACCGACCTTATGTAAGTGCCATTCGGGGTTAGGGTGTGGCGGAAAATCGCGAAGAATTTCTGGGGATGGCAACCCCAGCATCAGGTTTCGGGCCAGCAAACAGGCGAACAATCGTGCTAGACACGCCTCTATTTTTTCACACCCCACACCCCACGCCCCACACCCCATATCCAAACTCCGTTTGAAGCTTGTTGTCACCCCATGAGCTAAATATCATGCCTAGAACCAAGACCCAGGATCGATTCAAACTCCGGTGGCACCAGACGTTATCGGATTACGTAACGGCGATCGCCTGGTCAACCGATGGCACCTGGCTCGTTGCCAGTTCTGCGGCAGGAGAGATAGTGCGGTACGCGGTAAAGACGGGTGAAACGACTGTATTGCAAGAGGCGCAGGGAGAATCGGTAGATGCCTTGGCGATTTCTGCTGATGGTGTATTTCTGGCAGCCGGCGGACAAGCGGGAACAGTATGGGTCTGGCGACTGGATGGCAGTACACCAGACCAAGTCATGGCCTTAGAGCATCCTCGTGTTTGGATCGATCGTTTGCAATGGCACCCCCAATATCCCGAACTGGCCTTCAGTCTGGGACGTTATGTCCAGGTTTGGGATGCCCCGACCCAATCCATCATCACCACGCTAAACTTTGAATCTTCCTCGGCGCTGGATCTGGCATGGCATCCGCAAGGCGATCGCCTGTCCGTCAGCGGCAACCAAAGCATCAAAACCTGGCAGCGGCAAGACTGGGACGATGACCCAATCGTGCAGGAAATCGGCGGCGCGGGCGAGGCCATCGCTTGGTCACCGGATGGCACCTACCTGGCCTCTGGCAACAACGATTGCTCGGTGCTGGTGTGGGAAGACAGCAATCCGTCGTATCCCTGGCGGATGCGGGGGTTTCCGGGGAAAGTCCGACAGCTTGCCTGGTCGATGGACAAAACGGCGATCGGTGCGCCCCTCTTGGCCTCCATCAGCGGTGAAAGCGTTGTCGTCTGGACAAAAGACCGCGATCCATCTGTCGGCTGGCATCCCCAGATGTTGGATGCGCATCTGGGAATCGTCAGGGCGATCGCCTTCCACCCTCAGTCCCTACTCCTCGCCTCCGCCGCCGAAGATGGCTGCCTCTACCTCTGGCACCAAGGCAGTCACCTCGCCCAGATGCTCCAGGACGTACCCACTGGGTTTTCTTGCCTCGCCTGGAACCCTCAGGGAGGCGCGATCGCCGCTGGAGATAGCCACGGGGACGTGTTGGTGTGGGCGAAACCGATGGCAGGGAAGGGGTTTGGATAGGTAAAAAACGGCTTGCTGTATTTGCTCAATGAAGTTTGTCAGCTAACGTTTGAGGTCAGCGGCGCGAGACCAACCATCGTAAAAGCTGACCTTTTCATCCGTGCGTCCGCTGCACTGAAATGTTAGGTATGACACAAATGCTATAGAGCTATAATCCTGGAGACATTTTTATTATATCAAATATGATATAAGTGTGGTATGGGAGATCGAAGTAAACCTTTAGTTTGGCTACATGGTGAAGTTAAAACCACGCCCTTTAGTCAAGAAGCACGGATAGAAGTAGGCGTTCTACTTAGGTAATTACAGGAAGGCGAATCGCTTAGACTCCCTCATTCGCGCCCTATGCCCAGTATAGGAAAGTCCTGTCATGAGCTACGCATTCAAGATATAGGCAAAAATTGGAGAATCATTTATCGAATTGATGACGATGCCGTCTTGATCGTTGAGGTCTTTAAAAAAACAACGAGCGCAACACCCAAAAATGCGATCGAGGTTTGCAAGAAACGTTTGAGGGAATACGATACTGATGAATAGGACTAGTGGAATGGATCAATTCAAAAGAAAACGTTTGGAAGCTAAAGGCTGGAAAGTTGGAACCGTTTCAGAGTTCTTAGAGTTAACACCAGAAGAAAGTATTTTGGTTGAAATCAAGCTCGCTCTCAGCCAAAGTTTGAAGGAGCGTCGCCAAGAGATCATGACTCAAAATGAACTTGCCTCTAAGATTGGTTCTAGCCAACCTCGAATTGCTAAAGCTGAAAATGCTGATGCTTCAGTCTCAATTGAATTATTGATTCGGGCAATGTTAGCAATAGGTACAACCCCTCAAGATATTGGGCAAGTTATTGCTGATGTGAAGTAAGAGTAAGTGCATGAAAAACAGGCACCTAACGGTTGCCTTCAGCAGCGCGAGAACAGCTTTCGGAAAAAGCAGATCGTTTCGCGCCTTTGCTTGTTAGGCATGGCAAAGGCATATTAGACGATTGATAGCCGTTTGACCTTAACATTACCCACTGCTTTCTCCGCTTGCCAGAGATCGTACTGCATTTGCTGATTGAGCCAGCTTTCAGCAGAGGTGTCAAACGCTTTAGAAAGCCGTATAGCCATTTCTGGGCTAATGCCTGCTCTACCATTCAAAATAGCAGATAGAGTCTTTCTACTGACCCCCAAAGCTTCTGCGGTCTCAGTAATCGTTAGATTCAAAGGCTCAATGCAAAGTTCTTTGAGCACCTCGCCAGGATGGGGTGGGTTGTACATTTTCATCAGTGGTAGTCCTCAAGATCGACATCACACGCATCTATGCCATCAAATGCGAACGTGATACGCCAGTTCCCAGATACTTTTACTGACCAGGTTCCTTGACGCTGACCGACGAGTTCATGAAGTGCTAGCCCAGGCAAGTTCATATCTTGCGGAGAAGTTGCTGCACTCAAACGAGCTAAAATTAGCCGAATGCGCTTTGCGTGTTCGGCCTGAATACCGCGAGTTGTTCCCGATTCAAAAAATCGTTCTAAACCGCGATGCTTAAAACTAAGTATCATTCATCGAATGTAACCCAAAACGTTACAGGTTACAATGGCTTGAAAGATGGCTAACGGCTAAGTTGAGCGGCGCGAGACCATTTTAAACGAAGCCTGATGCCTTCCAATATACATCCGCGCCAATGCCAAGTTAGGACGCAAAGCTTGATAAGTTGGTGAGTTTCAACATAAATGATGGTGCGTTACGCTGGTCGCTGACGCACACTACGAGATCGGAGATCGAGCTGAAGCCTTGCGGCCTAACTCTTTATTTAGAGGGTAACTTTCCGCCTAACAATTCCAATCACCGAATGCAGTTACGTCTCGTCAGTAGACAGGTAGCAATTGCCTATATTCCGGTACATTAGTCTAGTTAGACTTCACTACACAATCCGGAGGCACGATTTCAACTATCCTCTTCATTAGTATCGTTCACTACATAAGCAGGATTTAATGTTTCTGTAGTAACTATATCCTTGCTAGTTATCACTTTTAACTTTGCTATTTTAGATTTAATTCGACTAATATCGATTGAATCGATTTCCTCTAGCTGTTTTTGGAGAAAACATCTGTGCTCTTCTGATATATCCGGATCAGAAATACGTCTTTTTAATTTCTCTCGAGCTTTTTGAAATAGAAAATCCACTTCTTTATCACGAAAATGATTGGCTATTTTAACTTGAATCAATACCCATAGTGCAGTGATTAGGATTGAAATTGAGGGGGCTGCATACTGCAATATAGGTCTGACAACACTAGAGTTCGGCAACTGGTTCGCAATAACTGCAATCAGCGTCCCACCACCAGCTCCAGCCAAACTTGCATTAGTTTTTGACTCATTCTTTTTCTCAGAGTCATTTTCTAAATTCATTCTGCTATCTTTTCCTTAGATTTAGATATTTTTTCTAAAGATTCAGCAGTATTAATATCAAGATCAGCAAGAAACTCTGCTAGTTTCTCTGGACTTAAATCATCTATATCTCCTTCTATTTCCAGATCAATAAACTTGTCATTTTTCAACTCAACTCGAACTGTGTAATGGCTTCCCTTACGCCCAACAATAGTATATCCATGTATTTGATCAACTAATGACCAACTGGCCTTTACCAATGCGGCAGCACCCAAAAAAACTGCAATAGAGATGGGATCTATCATTTGACTATGATTGAAATTCCAAAGTTGTAAGCACCTAAGCTCCAGAAATCTTCATCCTGCTTAGTACATATTGTCATCAGATTAATTTTAACTAATAAAGAGTCGAACTTTACAACACTCTGCCGCTTAACAATTAATTAGATAGAAGGTTCCCACCTAATCCGCCCATACAGCAAATTAGGTAGAAATTCGTCGCCTAATCGCCCTATGTAGGTAATTAAAGAGAAACAGTTCAGCCTAATATGCCTATATGGATGATTAGGCTGAGGAATTCAGTATAACCACCTCTTCAATAGGGTATCAAACCTGTTTAATATTTGCTTGCCAGAATTAATACAAAATTACTTTTATGCAGCCATTCCAGCCTCGTTCGAGAACAGTGCTGGATTACGTTCTGGGCGATAATGATAGGGATAGGTGATGCCCCAGAGAAAACTCAAGCGGTGCATTGACGCTTCACAGCGTTTCGCTAATCTGCCCTGAAAAGGCGAGAAGGGGCGATCGCACTTTTAGAAATCGATTATAAAGCTTCAATTTTGACGATACCGCCCTCAACAGCATCAACCTGCAATCGATAACCGTAGAGCATCGCCATCCCCAGAAGGGGTTCTGATTCTGATTCTGCAATGTAAATATCGCGATACTGCCCATCCCAAATCACCATCGCAGTATACAGATCGAATAGAGTTTCGCTTCCATCCCCCAATGTAACAGTGTCAGATGCGCTCCAAGGTAAATTTAAGTTAGCGATAATTGCCTGCGGTAAAGATAGAAACCCAGTAAATCCTGTGTCAATCGCTGTTTCAATCGCTTGTAGGTGCTGATTTGAGTTGCCAACAACAATGGACAGCGTTGCTTCCCGACGTAAATTAACAACCCCTTGCATCATAGACTTTTCGTCAGGCTTCGTGACCCAAAATGGTCAACAGCTCGATGTCCAATTCGAATAACCCAAGGTTGTGCATCGGGATGTCGCTCAAATAGTCGATTAGTTGCAGGCACAATATTCTCATCAAGCTCAAAAGCTCCAGTTTCGATGTCGATCGCCACAATCTTGCCTTTGTTATCAGCTTCGACCCGCTGCCGAATGCCTGATTCATAGAGGGCTTGCCCACGTTGAGCTAATTCTTCTTTGGGATAACGTCGTTGTCGAATTGCCATAGACTTGACCTTGCTTCAACTGCGTCTCTTTATTTTAACGGGGCGATCGCCCCAGAGAAAAACAAGCGGTGCATTGACGCTTCACGGCGTTTCGCGAATATGCCCTGAAACAGGGATTGAGCCATTTTTATATCCGTGAGTCCTAACGATCGAGTTGAGCCGCAGCAGACAACTTCTGGCCCTCACTGATTACTGCTCGTTGGTCGGCTCCAACACAGCGTTAGCCTGCGTCTGAGGCGCAAGTGCCTGGTTTTGCCGCATCACCCTGATCGAAAAACGTAGAGCTTCATTGACTGCATCGGCGCTGGGAAACATTTCAGCAACATCTGGCTCTAGACGTACTGTTGTTGTGCCAAAACTTTTTCGCCCTGAACCTAATCTTCTGACTCGCAAACTCTTCAAGTCATACTCTGTTCGTAAATCGTCTTCCATTTCTGACTTATCCCTCTTCATAAGCTTCTCGCTCGGTTCGCGTAACTTCTCTTGCACTAACGAGGCGAATTGAGTCTCCTCTTTCGGTATACGATACAATCAACAACCGTCTTTGATTTGACTCCCCAACAATGAGGTATCGCTCCTCATCCTCAGAGCGTTCTGGATCGTAGAAGTCAACATAGAGAGGATCGTCAAAAACAGTTTTTGCTTCCTCAAAGGAGAACTTCATGCTTTGACTGATTGCGGGCTGCCTTATTTTTATCCCAGTCGAACTGCATAAAGGTATTTTATCATTGCCCACTTGCACGGGATCTGTTGCTGTTCTTATCCACATATCCAGGATTTGGTTAAAAGCGCATCCCAACACTCGAACGATCGCATCACCCCATCCAGTTCAACCTCGGCGCGATCGCACTCTCCAACAGTGACGACTCAGGATTCAAGCCAGCTCAACTCGGCGCGATCGCGCCACCCGATCTGGCTCACTTGTTACAGAAAGGGATGGACAAGAGTTACTGAGCGTTGCAGACTAATAGCAACTTGAACGATATAGGGTAGGTTTCAAGATTTCTTTGGGTTGAATTACAACGATTCACAACAATATGGTGTAAAGTATTCGAGAATGATAATCATTCTCGATTCTATAGCACGCCTAGGGAAAGAAGCAATGTCTAAACGATCTCTACAGGGAGCGGTTCAAGAAACCGTGCAACGAGCTGCAATGGTGGCTTTGGCGACGATTGCCCTGGGCCTGGGCAGTTGTGCTACCAATCCGACTGGCGAAACAGATTCCTCGAATGATTCAGACGATCCGTTGCAGGTGGTGACAACTTTCTTACCCATGACCCAGTTCACAACAGCGGTGGCAGGCGATCGGGCGGAAGTGGTACAACTGCTGCCGACGAACGTGGGTCCCCACGAATACCAGGCAAAACCGGGCGATGTGCAGGCGATCGCGAACGCAGATGTATTGGTGAAGAATGGCTTGGAGATGGAGTTTTTCCTGGATGACACGATCGAGAATGCGGAAAATGCCGATCTCGCCATTATTGATTCCAGTGAAGGTATTGTAACCCTCGCTACTGATGAAGATCATAAGGAAGGTGGCGAGCACGGTCATTCCAAGGAAGAGGAGCATGACCATGCTGAAGAAGAGGAGCATGACCATGCTGAACATGACCATGCTGAAGAAGAGGAGCATGACCATGCTGAAGAAGAGGAGCATGACCATGCTGAAGAAGAGGAACATGGCCATGGGGAAAAAGCCCATGCTGAGCATGAACACCATCATGGTGAATTTGACCCCCACATCTGGCTCGATCCCAAACGGGCGATCGAGCAGGTGGAAAATATTCGGGATGGGTTGATTGCCGCCGATCCAGAGGGCAAAGCGGAATACACCGCAAACGCTGAAGCCTTCATCACCGAGTTAAAGGCGCTAGATGCTGAAATTACAGCACAACTCGCGCCCTTTGCCGGACAAACCTTTGTGATTTTCCATGACTTTGCCGCCTACTTTGCCGACAGCTATGGGTTGCAAGCAGAAGTCCTGGTGGGCATTCCCGAAGAGAATCCATCTCCAGGGGATGTGGAGCGGGTGATGGCAACGGTGCAGGCAAAAGGATTGAAAGCGATCATGACTGAACCCCAGGCAGGGCAAGCGTCTTTTGATGCGATCGCCAAAGATCTCAACATCAGCGTCAGTGTGTTTGACCCCATTGAAACAGGTCGTTCCGAAGCAATTCAGCCCGCCTATTACCTGAAGGTTATGCGCCAGAACGCTGAAAACTTGGTGACCAGTTTCGAGGCATCCAACCAGGCATGGCTTCCCCTCTGGATGCCGCAGTCTGGGGAAGTGATGCCTCAATCTATCGGTCTGCGGTTTTAAGTTGTGGTTTCTCCTAATCCAGCAGGAGGGTCAGCCTTGAACAAGCCGGTCTTAGTTGTCAATGGGTTAACGGTGTGCCGCGAGACTTACCTGGCGGTGCATGATGTGTCCTTTGCGGTGCAACCGGGAATGGACACGGCGATTGTGGGACCGAACGGAGCCGGGAAAAGTACCCTGGTTCAAGCGGTGTTGGGCATTTTGCCGCGCCAGTCGGGGGAAGTGTTTGTGCTGGGGCATGCCCTATCTGCCAGGGGCTATCTCCCTGCTGAAGTGCGGCAACACATTGCTTACTTACCCCAGAATTTTTTGTTCGATCGCCGCATTCCGCTCGCGGTGTCTGAACTGGTGGCATTGGGTTGGGATCGCGTGGGGCCTCAACTGCCCTGGATGGGTGGACAGGCACGCCATCGTGCTGTGCGAGCGGCACTGACCCAGGTTGAGGCATGGCACCTCCGGAATCAACGGGTAAGCAGTTTATCCGGTGGAGAAACCAAACGGGTGCTGCTGGCTTACTGTCTGGTGCGTCCCCGGTCCTTGTTAATTCTGGATGAAGCCCAGGCGGGCTTGGATGCCCTGGGTGGGGCTGAGTTTTACCGGTTGCTCTATCAGCTCAAACGGGAACAGGGCTGGACAATTTTGCAGATTTCCCACGATCTGGATATGGTGCGTCGCAGTTGCGATCGCGTCCTTTGCCTGAATCGAACCCTACTCTGCCAGGGTACCCCCGACCATACCCTCACCACCGAAAACCTTGTGCTTGCCTATGGTTCCGAATTTTTCCGTTACCGCCATTCTTGTTAGTGCTTAGCTGTTCCAGGTTGATATTTATGATGCTTCAGGCTGAATTCACTCGCGTCATTGAACTCTTTCAACTGCCCTTCATGCAGCGGGCACTGATGGGTGGCATCTTAACCGGACTGATCGGGGGCTTATTGGGTAGTTTCACCATCCTCCGGCAGCTTTCTTTTTTTAGCGATGCCCTGGGGCATTCTGCTCTGCTGGGCATCAGCATTGGGCTGCTGCTGGGCTTCAATCCCTCCTGGGTGCTGCTCCCGTTTGCAGTGCTGTTTGCCCTGGGCGTGACCTATTTCCTGGAGCGCACCCACCTCTGGACCGATGCCCTGTTGAACATTATTTATTCATCATCCCTCGCAGTGGGCATTATTCTGCTCAGCTTTCGGGAGGAGTATCAAGGTGGCATCACCAATCTTTTATTTGGCGATATTCTGGCAGTGCAAACCGCCGATTTAATCTTCAGTGCTGTACTGTTGGGGGTGTGCGTGGGGTTTATTGGCTTGACGTTGCGATCGCAAATGCTCCTGACCTTACATGAACCCATGGCCATCGCCCGTGGCGTGGCGGTCTCGGCCCAACGCACCGCTTTCATCGTTCTCCTCTCCCTGGTGGTGGGCGTTTCCATTAAGGCGATCGGAGTTTTACTGATCGGCGCCTTTGTCGTCATTCCTGCCTGTGCCGCCCGTCTGCTCAGCCGCAAATTCACCCACTACATCCTCATCTCCGCTGGCTTGGGCGCATTGAGCGCGATCGTCGGCATGATTCTTTCTGCCCTATTTGATTTACCCTCCGGTCCCAGCATTGTCGTCGTGCAACTGGGAATTTTTCTGCTCGCGCTCCTCATTTCCACCGTTTCTGCCCTGGCCCCTTTCACCTCGCCCATCAGGGATTAGACCTGCCAAAAATAGTGCTTTGGCTAGCGCTACATAGCAGTAGTCACATTGCTTAGGACAAAATTGAGCGCGCGCGAAGCGCGCGCTCAATTTTGTCCTAACGAGCTTGGCTTCATTGTGCCTGTCGCATCTGCTGCCAGGATTGGGACAGCACCTTTCCGGCTGACCGGGCAAAAACGAAGGTTAACAAGCAACCCACCGCTAAATCAGGCAGAATGGACTGGGTTAGAGAGACCAGGGCTGCCGCCGCCAGCACAGCAGTATTCGCAATGATGTCATTGCGAGAACACAGCCAAACCGAAGCCATATTCAGGTTATCGTTGCGATGACGAGTCAAGAGCACCAAACACAACACATTAGCCAGTAACGCCACAACCCCGATGAGGCCCATCATTGATGCTTCGGGACTTGCCCCGGCAAAAAGTTGATAGCTTGCCCTGGCAAACACCGCGATCGCAAACAAAAACATGATCAGCCCCTTGAGGAAGGCGGCACCAGCCTGAACGCTGACACTCTTGTTAATGACATACAAACTGCTGGCATAAACCAGGGCATCCCCTAGCATATCTAAAGAATCTCCCGTTAAGGAAAGAGAGTCTGCCCGCAGACCCGCTCCAAACTCAACCCCAAACATCAACAGGTTGATCAGCAGGACGGCCCAAAGCACTTTGGCTTGCCGTTCCCTGAGCTTCGACAACGCCTTCGCTTTCCCCTGGCAGCAATGCTCGCCCATAGCGCATTCCCATCACACAAACATTCAAATGAATGTTTGAATATTACCAGGCGGAGAATTTACATTCAAGCCGACATTAGAATGTTTCAATCCACAATCTGCTGGAGAGCATAGTGTAGAATTTCAGCAGCACGCTGGTCTCTCAGAGAGTAGTAAGCCAATTTGCCATCATTTCTGTACTTGAGGATTTTGAGATCCCGCAGTTTTCTCAGATGGTGGGAGGCTGTCGCAATCTTGATGCCAAGCAAGGAAGCCACATCACAAACGCAGAGTTCTGCTCCACCGCTCAGGGCATACAGGATTTTTAAACGGGATCGATCGGCTAGCGCCCCAAAAAGGACTTGAGCCTCTTCCAAAAATTCATCTGCCGGGAGGGATTGCTCTGCTTGAGCAACCAACTCCACATTGAAGCACCGGACTTGACAGATATCCCTTGGTTTTGGCCTAGTCACAAACCCTAATCGATTAAATATTCACGTATCCCACAATTCTACAGTCGCGATAACGGGGGCCGTCAGGGGCGGGAACAATGATTGATAGAAGCCTAACAGACCGCTTAGGGTTGAGCATTCCTTGCACAGGGTTGTTAGACTGGAGGCCACTACTACCCGGGGGTGTACGCGATAAGCGATCGCCCCATCCCGCAAAAGCCACTCCCAAAGTATAGCCACAGCGACCCCAAAAAGCCAGAGCGATAAACCCCTTCAACAAGGATGACTGAAAAACAAAATGTGACGTTAGGAATTGTTCATGCTCGAAGGTTGACATCTTGAGGGTTAAATGTCCATTGCTCATCCGTTTTTTCTTTCCTCTTCTCTCAATCGCCTGCAAGATTTAAACTTAAATCAGCTCAGTACTTTTGAGGTTCTGCATGGCAAAGAAAGCAAGTATCGGGGGCAAACGCTGAATTGGCCTAACAGCGATATTCAGCACAGCGACTGCAAGCTAGCACTACCTCAGGAAACTTAATGATATGGACAGATATGGACGCAGATATCCTTTCCTCAAAGACGCTCGAAGACGCCTCTGCTCTGCCCATTTTGCCCTATAGCCTGATCGTTGTTGGGCAGGAATCGCTCAAGCTGGCGTTGGAGCTGGCCTGTATTGCTCCTCGACTGGGTGGCGTACTGAGGGGATCCAATACTTTTCAAACATCCTCCTAGATTGAGCAAGACATTGTCTCTGGAAACCAGGAGCAGTTGGCTGACTTATTCTCTCTCCAGTTGTTCTTTCAGGGCTTGACAGTCTTTCAGGAGGGGGATGCCGAGTTCGGTGGCCAGGGAGAGGGCGCGATCGCAATGTTCTTGCGAAAATGTCAGATTGCCTAATTTTCGATCAATTTCTGCCAGTCTCAGAAGTGCTTCCGCCTCAGTAGAGTGGTTACCAATTTGCTGGCAAATATTCAATGATATCCGTAAAGATTCCTGAGCTTCTGAGTTTTGCCCCAGCTGCATTAATGTAGTTCCCAAATTGCAGAGTGCATTTGCCTCACCGTTGCGGTCTTCAATTTCTCGTTTGATCGTTAAACCCTGCTCATAAGCATCAACTGCTTCGCTATAATTCCCTAAGCAGTGGTAGGCATATCCCAAATTGTTGAGTGCCATTGCTTCTCCCGCCCGATCCTGGATTTCTCGTGCAATGGCTAAAGCATCCTGATAGGATTCAACTGCTCGGCCATAATCGCCTATCCGAAGGTAATCATTTCCTATATTTCCAAAAACTGCTTCCTTGCCTTGTAGATCTTGAATTTCTTGCGCGATCTTCAGACGTTTTTCCTGATACTGAATTGACTTTTCATAACTTCCTAGTAGATGATAAGTAGCTCCTATATTCCCTAAAGCTGCTGATTCTAGTAACTTGCTTTTCATTTTTTTAGCAATAATTAAACTTTGCTGATAAAATTCAATTGCTTCATGATAATTACCTAAAGCATGGGAAGCTGCTCCTATATTTCTCAAAGCATGCGCCTGCGATCGATCGTCTTGAGTACTTTTTGCAAGTACCAAACTGCGCTGAAATAGATTGATGGCTTTGGTGAAGGCTCCCATATAAAAGTACGCTCTACCAATACCATTTGTTAATATTGTGTTCAAATTAGGATTCACTTTATCTATCAGTTGGTTGTACAGATAAATTTGTTCCCTATAGTAGCCCCAAATATTAAGTTGGTTGTGTAATTCTTCGTTAGTTGGAGTATTAAGGCGAGTAAAAAGAATCTTACTAGCTGTTTCCCAGGCTTCAACTTTACAGAGGTGGTGAAATGTTTCTCGCAAGCCTTTAATTTGTTCTAAGTAAGAAGTATTTATCTGAGCTTTAGAGTTTGTTAGCCAGTTGATGATTGCTCTGTAATGGGTACGTTTATAGTTTGGCTTAATGGATTTTACCTCTTCTGGATCGATCCCAAGTTCCATCAGGGTCAACTCGCTTGGGGGGGCAATTCCAGCTCCCTGAAGATCATTTCGATTGCTATTAGGTGGTTCGTTAAGGTTACTCATCTTCTAGTTTCTCTTTCAAGGTTTGACATTCTTTTGCTAGAGGAATGCCGAGTTCGGTAGCTAGGGTGAGGGCGCGATCGCAATGTTCTCTCGCCAGTTCCAGTTGCTCCAGAAGCCAATAAACTTCTGCCAGATTTCTGAGCACTAATGCTTCAAGATTTTGTTGGGTAGTCTGTTGCGCTATTGCTAATGCTATCTGGAGAGTGGTTAGAGCTTCTTTATCTTGTTCCAGTTTGAACAAACTTATGCCCAGGTTGGCTAATGCCAGTCCTTCGCCAGGACGATCGCCAATTTCCCTAGCTATTGCTAAACTTTTCTGATAGTAGTCAAGGGCACGATCTCGATCGTCCAGGGAATCATAGGCAATTCCCAGGTTTAACAATGCCTCTCCCTCGCTTTGGCGATGTTCAATTGCCTTAGCGAGGGAGAGATTCTGTTTTTGATATTCAATCGCTTGTGCGTGGTGTCCCAAGCATCTATAAGCAATTCCGAGATTTCCTAACGCATTTTCTTCTGCATAGCGATCGTCAATTTCTCGTGCAAGAATCAATTGTTGATGAAGACACTCACTTCCACGATCGAATCTATCTTGAGCATTATAATTATTACCCAAATTACCAATAACAGTTGCTTTCATTTTCTTATCAGAGATTTTCCTTGCTGTTGCTAACGACTGCAAATAATACTCCTCAGCAACGTGCAGTTTCCCTTGACAATAGGCAACATTTCCCAAGTTATTTAAGATATTTCCTGCAACATTCTGGTTACCCACATTTCTTGCTATAGCGAGGCAATTCCTATAGTATTCAGTACCTTTTGTATAATTTCCTAGCAAACAATAAACTGTTCCTAAGTCACCTAGTATAGTCATGTCTAAATCAACATCTAACTTAAATAGTACCCTTTGATATATTTCGATCTGTCTCTGGTAATAGCCCCAAGTGTTGAGTTGTAGGTGCAACTGCTGTTGAGTTGGTGTGTCAAGACGAATCGCGAGAAGATTTCTAGCTTTTTCCCAATCTTCTAGATCGCAGAGATGATGAAATGCTTCTATAAAAACTTTCATTTTACCTAAGTTCGAAGAATCCTTCTTAGGTTTATACTTTGTTAACCAATTGAGAGCTGTCCGGTAATGAAGTCGTTTCCAGTAAGATTTAATAGATTTTAATGCTGCCGGATCAATCCCAAGAATTACCGAAGCTACTTCTTTGGAGTGAATGATGTGATTTTCTTCGAGGTGCTTTTCTGACAAAAGACTAAGATTCTCCAAAACTGAATAAGTGGAGATAACAAGCTTGCTTCCTCCGAGAATCTTTAACTCTTTAACTTCTAACTGAGACCACTTAGGCATCTTCTTCAGCTAGTTGCTTTAACCGTTCAAGAGATAGGCTACGAATCAGATTATGCTGACGCAGCATACACTGGTCGTTCTCTACAACCTCCTCAACCAGGTAGCGATCACGTAGAGCATCTAACGCCATCACCTGCGTAGTTTCATCACAATCCCAATCTTCTAGATGACTGAGCCAGAATTCTTCGGGTACCGGACAACGATAGAGCGAGCCTTCGCAGAGCAGGATGTAGGCGTAATAGACATCGCGCTTGACGCGATCGAAGCTTCGTTCCAGGCGAACGCGGACATTGCGACGTAGAGTGCGGGTATAGCGGTGCAGGTTGAAACGATCGTCAGCGGCAGCAGTCATACCTTCAGTTTTGGTTGCTTCAATCGCTTTCTCGACTTCTTCAATTTCGTTCCCATAGTGGTTCCAATAGGCAACAATTTTGCCGTAAAAGGGCGCACTGCCAATCTCTCCAGCAATTGTTCGTAAGGCCAGGGGATGTCCTTCATAGGCCGCACCGATTCGCTCCAGGTAGACTTTGCCGTCAGGTTCCAGATTAATATCGTCGGTCTCTGGTTCCACCTCCAGGCCAGTTTTGGCAAACAGGGCCAGCTGTTCGGCAGCATCGAGTCCGCTCAAGGGTTGGCAGTGCCAGAAATTAGGGTAGCGGCTGCTTTCTTCTTGCAGCTGTCGGGGCAAATCCTGGGAGGTCAACACGATGCGGCTGGGGCAGGTGTCGGCTTTAAGCAGGCTCTGGAAAAACTTGACCCACCAGTCGTCCTTGAAATCGCTCCAGCCCTCCTGTTCGTTTCCTTGCAGGATTCTCTCCAGGGAGTCCATCACTACTAGACGCTGGTTTTCTTTCAGGTGTCGAATGAGACGAAATAGCAACTGCTGGGTATCCTTGCGGTTGTCGGGAGTGATGGGTTCGCCCCACTTCTCCAACCAACGGACAGCGACACTGCTAAAGTCTGGAGATTGGTTTTCATCGTCAAAGTTTTCTTCCAGATAATTGCTCCAATTTCCCTGGAGCCAGTCTTCCAGTTCCACAACTAGCCGTTCTGCCAGGGCAGTTTTTCCAATCCCCGTCATGCCAACCAGAGTCAGGATTCTATACGATCCCTGTAATTTCTGTTTGAGATCGGCAATGAGAGGTTCTCGACCCACCCAAACATCATCATAGGAAAAGAAATCGACTGCTTTTTCGGCAGTTTCTCTCTGGTTCTGGTCCGGGGTGACTAAATCTCCCGGGGTGACTAAATCTCTAGATGGTGTTGAGCTATCTTCAACTATGCTTTTCCAGTCTTCTATCCCAACAGCTTGACAGATGGCAATGAAGGCATCTTGCAAGATGGGCTTTCTTTCTCGAAACCGCTTCAAGGTTGACACTGACACACATGCTGTATCGCACCAGGCAGAAGCAATTGCTTTCCAGCCCTTCTTCCTCCTGGCCTGGTCAACAATTGCTAGACCCTGTTGAGAAGCTTTTAAGGAAACTGCCATCTTTTGCCATACTCAAAGTGTGTTGAACTATCATCTAGTTTAACGTCTGGCTCACTTTTAACCTCACTTTAAGTAGTGGGGTTAAAAATAGGAAGAAACTGAGGTGTAAATTGAGGGCCTGAAACCTGAATATAGTAAGCAAGGTAGGAGTATAGATATCGAAGATCCTCGTTACAACACCTCTCCAACAGATTGAATGCAGCCTGAAGCCAAGCTAAATATAGAAAGCAAGATCTTCCTCCAAAAGCTTCGGGATCTCGACCTCAGCTCGATAGCGTATATGCTGATGCATCCTGAAAAGGGTGTGAGATGGAAACCAATGCGCGTTGAACAGGCCATTGCTCGCTACAAAATGTTTCTGCTTTTAGTCTATCTCTATCCCAACACAACCATTGTTCCCACGAGGGAAATTGATGAGGTTTGGCACAAGCATCTCTCCGACACGCGCAAGTATCGCGAGGATTGCGAGCTATTGTTTGGCCGCTTTATCGATCATTTTCCTTATTTTGGACTTCGCGGCGAATTAGATCGGCAGGATCTGGAAACCTCCTTTGTGCGAACGAAAGCTCTATTTGAGCAGCATTTCGGCGCAGACTCATTAGGTGCTGCTGCTGCTCCTCCTCATGTTTATGTTGAACCGCCAGGGGATTGGTCAATAGATTTCCCCAATCAAATGGACGAGTCGGCAGCTTGCATTCCTCTCTATCCCTCTATGGAAGAACGTCCCAGGGCTGATATCGATCTTGAGGAAGCATGGCAAATGGTTGAGGATGCGCTGGAGGAAACCAGTGCTTTGAATCAAGCGAAAGATAGGCCATCGCTAAAATTTGAGGAACTTCCAGCTTCAGAGCAGGAAGGGATTCAGCAAGGTCTGGCCGCGTTCGAGCGCGGTGAATTTGTCACATTTGAGGACTATCAACAACGGCGAATTGCTTCTCAGGTCTAAGGACAAGAACGACTATTTAGAGCGAATTGCGAGCTGGTAGCCAGTTGATTGCTATCAGTATTTTGGGTTGTAACTGGGCAAGGGTAATTTTTTACGTTACCCTGAGTACTATGTTGTCTCTGGCTCCAGGCTATAACCCAAGGTGGTCTACTGCGCCCATCTCGCTACAACTGTTCAAACATATCTCGATGGCCTGAGCGATAAGGACTCTCGCCTGATAAAAAGACATCTGCGGCGGTTGGAAGTCGATCCCTGGATGGAAGGTGTGGTAGATGTTCGATGCGAAATTGAGGGATTGTACTTCTATCGAGTTGGGGGATGGCGAATTTTTTATCGAGTTGCGAAACAGGAAGAGGCGATCCAAGTGGTTCATATTGCTAATAGTTCCAACCGCTATCCTGGCGAGATTTAATCGCAGCATTCAGCGGGTATCCCGCTTCAGGAGTCTGAGATTGCTATACGATTTTAAGATTAAAAGAATGCTATGAATATTTTGCTCAGGAACCGGAATAATTTTGGTTAGTTCTGGAAAATTGAAAACATATAAACATGAAGCTTCGCTGGGTTCCAGGGGATTAATTCCACTAGCGGCAATCCTTGTTTGGTTTGCGGGACTGACTGCGATCGCGAACGCCCAACCAACCCAAAAACTAGATCGACCGTCTGTTCAATCCGTTCCTGAAAAGCCCACCCAGTCAGATTCTCCTCTGCCATCTCAACTGAAACCAACAGCCTCACCCCAGCCTGAAGCTGCGCCGTCAGGACAATCTGAGACAGAAATCGCTGTTTTGAAGGCTCAGTTGGAAATGATGCGGGAGTATAACGATCGCATCCTTGGAACGGTCACTTTATGCGTCAATATTTTGAGCATTTATATTGGGGTTTTGGTTGCCATTGGAGCGCTACTGTTTGGCTTTAGTTGGTTGCAAACCCGACGCGATCACGAAGAGCTAAAAGAACAAGTCAGACGCATTTTGAAGCCAGAGTTAAAAGATTTTGTTGAGAAGAGACTGGAAAGCGAATTCGAAGAGATACGCCAAGACCAGAAACTGATTCGATACGAGCTGTTAGAATGGCGGGCCGATCGAGCTGAGGCCGAGCGGAATTATATGCGGGCGCTCAACGTGCATGTTGAGCGATTGCAGGTTGCCCAGAAATTTGCCTCACGCGATGTGTCCGCGATTCTTAACGATATAGAACGCTTGCTTCGAACAGGGACAAACGTGGACGACTTTCTAGTTGACACCCTTCTAGAAGATCTCAAGGGCTTGCCAGACAGATATCGCAGCCAAATTGACATCATTCAGGGACTTCTACAAACTCCATCAATCATTATTTCTACTTAGAAAGCAAGAGTCGCTTCACGATTCATTATCCAAGGTCTTCAAGTGTTCCAGGGAGAGGCTGCGGATGAGGTTGTGCTGGCGCAGCATGCACTGGTCGTTCTCAACGACCTCCTCAACCAGGTAGCGATCGCGCAACGCATCCAACGCCACCGCCTGCACCGTTTCATCGCAATCCCAATCCTCCAGATGGCTGAGCCAGAACTCCTCCGGCACCGGACAACGGTAGACCGAGCCTTCGCAGAGCAGAATGTAAGCATAGTAAACGTCCTGCCTGGCGCGATCGAAGCTGCGTTCCAGACGGACGCGGACGTGGCGGCGCAGGGTGCGGGTGTAGCGGTGCAGGTTGAAGCGATCGTCAGCAGAGGCGGTGATGCCTTTGGTTTTGGCTTCCTCAATCGCCTTCTCGACTGCTTCGATTTCATTCCCGTAGCGGTTCCAATAGGCAACAGTGTTGCCGTAGAAGGGGGCGCTGCCGATCTCTCCAGCAATGGTTCGCAGGGCCAGGGGATGTCCTTCGTAGGCGGTACCGATTCGCTCTAGATAGGCTTTGCCATCAGGTTCCAGATTGATATCGTCGGTCTCTGGTTCCACCTCCAGTCCAGTTTTGGCAAACAGGTCCAGCTGCTCGGTGCCATCGAGTCCGCTCAGGGGTTGGCAGTACCAGAAATTGGGATAGCGGCTGCTTTCTTCCTCCAACTGTCGCGGCAGATCCTGGGAGGTCAGCACGATGCGACTGGGACAACTGTCAGCCTTGAGTATATTCTGGAAGAACTGGACCCACCAGTCGTCTTTGAAGTCGCTCCAGCCTTCTTGCACGTTGCCCTGAAGGACTTTTTCCAGGGAGTCCATTATCACCAGACGCTGGTTTTCTTTCAGGTGGCGGGTGAGTCGGTACAGCAGTCGCTGGGTATCTTTGCGGTCATCAGGAGTGATGGGTTCGCCCCATTTTTCCAACCAGCGGGCGGCGACGCTGGCGAAGTCTGGGGATTGATTTTCGTCGTCGAAGTTTTCTTCCAGGAAGTTGTCCCAATCTCCCTGGAGCCAGTCTTCCAGTTCCACGGCCAGTCGCTCTGCCAGGGCGGTTTTGCCAATGCCGGTGATGCCAACCAGAATCAGCAACCGATGCGTATCTTGAATCTTTTGTTTGAGATCGGCAATGAGGGGTTCGCGACCGACCCAAACATCGTCGTAGGCAAAGAAATCGATTTCTTGTTTTGGGGTGGCTGGCGGTGGTGATGGACTGTCGTCAATGAGATCTTGCCAATTTTCAATGCCAACCGCCTGACAAATGCCCATGAAAGCGCCTTGTTGAATGGCTTTGCCTTGTCGAAACCGCTTCAAGGTCGCGACTGAAGTTTGGGCAGCACTGCACCAGGTGACAGATGTCGCCGTCCATCCCTTTTGCCTCCTGGCCCGATCGACGCTCTCTAATCCTGATTGAGATGCCTTGAGGGTTGCTGCCATGTTTGCCTCAATTTGATGTTTCTGTACGGGTTCAATTTTGTCTCACTTTCCGGATCTCTTGCAACTCCACTACGGGATCTCTTGCGCTTCCATTACAGGATCTATTTTTGGCTTGAACTAAATCAGAGCCGCCAAACCCTTATAGAGCAAGGATTATAAGGATAACGCTCTTGGCCATGAGCTTGTCCAACATTAGACAAGAGGTCTGAAAAACTATGTTATTTGGGAACCAAGGTTGGTTAGACAAGAGTCTGGCTAGATTGCACATTATCCTCGCTTTTTTGAGGCACCGAACAGTTCGAACTTTCTGGAGGCGGTTGCGAAGGCTCGATTGGGGGCCAATTGCCTACAAGCTCAAGCTCCATGGCTGGACTCGGCAGGAAGTGAACAACGCGCTTATACAATACGCCATCTTTTTGCTGCTGATTTATCTGCATCCTGGTTGCAGGTTGGTACCTACGCAACGCATCGATGTGGTTTGGCACTGCCATCTTGAGGATACGTTCAAATATTCGCAAGATTGTTGGGTGCTCTTTGGGCGGTTTATCCATCATTTCCCTTATTTTGGGTTGCGTGGTGAGGCAGATCGCCAAGAGTTAGAAGATGCTTTTGCCAAGACCAAGGACTTGCTGCTGCCCTATTTGGGTGATGACGTGCTTGAAAATGCCAAACCGTCAGATTGCGAGCTGCTGGGAAATCCCAATCAGTTGCGTCCTGGTGAAGATGTCGAAGTCAATGCTATGTTGCAGGATCTTTTTGAACCGTGGATGTAATTACCATCAGCTAAAAGTCTGATTCTTTCTGAGAGCCTGCGATAGGCTCTCTTTTTTGTGCCAGCGATCGCGGCTGAATTAAGGCTTGTGTGGGTTGTCATTCTCCGTGCTTAATGTCTGCAGTAGCGCCTGGGTTTCTTCTGCCTCGGGGAGCATGCCCAGGCTCAGAAAGTCTGCCTGGGCTTCGGTAGCCCAGTTGTAAGCGACGTTTAGATTGCCCTGAACCTTCTCCAGGCGAGCAAAGGAGCGTTTGCAGAACGCGGCACGGCATTGGTCGTGATTGTCTTGGGCAGCTTGCAACCCTGATTGCAGTATTTGTTGCGCAGTGTCTAAATTGTTTTGTTGAATGGCGATATCTGCGAGCCAGTGGTTGATGAGAAAGGTGGCTCGCTGCCACTGAAGACTCTGCGCCTGTTTGAGGGCTTGTTGGAATTGTTGTTTAGCTCGATCGTAGTCGCCGATTTTGTAGCAGATTTCTCCCTGGTAATAGAGAATGTGTGTGGCAAAGCGCGTTTTGCGGGTTGGATCTAGCTGGGTCGTCCCCAGTCTCTCGGCTGCCTGGGTCAGCCAGCGTTCGCTTACATCGAACTGTTGCTGCTGGAGGCGAACAACAGCAATGTGAATGGCAAGGTCGATTTGTAGGTGAGAAGGGATGCGATCGCAAAACTTCCAGGCTCTATTCAACAACAAGCCCGCTGCCTGCAATTGTTTTTCCTGACCCATGAGCGTGAGAGTCCAGCCTCTGTCTAACATGACCGAAACAGCGGTTGACCAGTCTTGTTGTTGTTCTGCAGTTTGAATGAGCCAATCTGTCCATTCCAGGCAGGTATCCCAATATCGCAAGCGATCGTTGCCCTGTCTCTGAAAGTAGGTATATCCCTTAACAGCTTGCCAAAATTGGCGAACTTCAGCATAGCGATCGCACTCGATGCACCACTGGATCGCATCCTGAATATTTTCCCATTCTGCCTCTAAGCGAGCATACTCATTCCAATCTTTCCAATCCTCCTGGCTGTGTTGTTTAGAGAAACGCAAATACCAGCGAACCCACCGCTCTCGCGCTTCCCGCTCGAACTGAGGATGAGCCGCCAGTTCTACCAGCATATATTCGCGAGTCAGGGGCAGCATGTCGCAACGTTCCCCTTGCACAGCAATCAAAGAGAGTTGATGCAGGCGGGCAAAGTCGTCGGTTGTATTGATAGAATTCCCATCCGGCAAGGCAACCTGAGCAATCGCTGTTTGCAAAGCAGGCTGAGGGAACAATGCTAAAGCCATCAGAAGTTGATGCGCGTTTTGTCCGCGTAAGGGGTGCAACGCACTTTCAAAGTAAAAATGGCAGAAATCGCTGTGTGTCTCGGTCAATCGAGGTAAGACAGTCGGCAAAGGATAGCCGTTGGCCAGCTGACCGATGGCATAGACCATCGCAGCAGGCATGCCCCCGGTTCCCTGATACAGGGTTTGGACATTGTCGTCGCTGAGCTGAACGGTTTTCAGTTGGCTCTGGTGTTCGATGAAGCACAAGCTCTCTGTTTTATCCAGGGGGGACAGATGGATGGAAACATCTAATAGAGTGCGATCGCGGCTGGTTACGATCGCCTTCACCGTCGCTGGCAAATCGTACAAAAACGACAGAACAAACTCCTGCTCTTCAAGGGTTTCCAGGTTATCGACAATCAACAGCGTTTGCTGGTGGCTCAGGCAAGACTGGACAGCGTCCACCTGGTCGTCAAAGTCCCCTGCGAGAATACCAGGGCAGTTCAGCGTACGTGCGATCGCACGAAAAATCTGACCCAGCGTCCGCTCCCGCTTAAACCGGGGCAAAATACCGCGAGGGGTAAAGTGCTGGGGTTTTGCCGAGGTGAACGCGATCGCATCAAACATTGGTGCAGCGGCAGCAGCACCCAAATCCTGGCTTGACTGCAAGCAACGATGAGCCGCTTCCAACACTAAACTGGTTTTCCCCACTCCGCCAATCCCTTCAACGCTGATGCGAGCCACAGAGCTGTTGAAACTGAGCAATTCCAACACCTGAGCCAGCTGCTGTTCTCTGCCAATGAATGTGGCATAATCGCGAGCAGGCAAATTGCTACCCGGACGTACTGGTGACGGTTTTTGGGGCGAATCAGACTGAACAGGGCCTGCATTCGGCAGGCTGCCTGAGGGAACTGCAACCGCATCTAACATGACACCAGTACGAGAAAATAAACTGCCACTCTTCTTTGGAATCATGAAGTTTTGGGCGGCTCGAATGTCCTGTTGTCTGTCAGAAGATTGGCCTTCAGGGGGCTTAGAGTTTGACTTCCGCTGCGCCCACTGCCGCTGAAACTCCTGTAGATTCCGTTCTACAGACTTGTACCAGAGCGTCAGCGTGAAGTGCCAGATGGCTGAACCTTGAGTTTTGGTGCGGTTATCTTCCAGGATGTCCAGAAATTTGCTCAGCACCTGTAAATCTTGCTTGAGGGTTTCCTTCAATTTGGGGCTTTGCCGCTGGAAAACCAGTTCCGCCAGAAATCTCAGCTCCGTTTTGACAATGAGCTTCGGGCGATCGCTTTCCTCCTCTGACCACCGAACTGTCAGATTTTTCTGCAGCCGCTCCCAATCTGCGGGCAGATCGTGATTTGCGTAGGCCAGCAACCTTGTCAGCAGATGCTCGATCCGTTCTTTAACTGCGTTGCTGGTGTTCAAGCGTGGCATCGTTTCAAACCCAAGAACGACCTCAAGAAGAACCAGGTCACAACTTATTACATATTTACTCTAACTGTAGAGTATCGGGATCGATCCTCAGTTGTCCTAGCAACGCATCGCTTGATAGGAGGACAGCCTCATTTTCTAGTTTCAGCTGACTTTGAAGTTTCGCCTCAGTCATTTCATCGATCTTTTCCTTTTCTTTTAACTTGAAAGCATAGTTCTTGCCGCAACGTCTTGCATTCCTCAGCGAGCGGTATTTCTAATACCGTGGCAATAGATAGAGCGCGATCGCAGTAGTCAAGTGCCAGCTCGAAATAACACAAGCTCTGGAAAATTTTAGCCAGGTTCTTTAATGATTCAGCTGCAGTAATATGATTATCTGTTGCTCTAAAAATAGTCAGAGCTGCTTCGCAATACTCTATGCCTGCTGAAAAATTTCCCCATTTAATCAGTACAACTCCAAGATTATTGAGAGCAATTGATTCTACACCTTTATTGCTTACTTCTCTAGAAATCGCGAGCAACTTTTCATAATAGTTACAGGCTTTTTCGTAATTTCCCAAAACCTCATAGACACAACCCAAATTGTTGAGGGCATTACCCTCTCCTCGACGGTTACCAATCTCTTGCGAAATTGCTAAATGCTGTTGATGATAAGTAATAGCTCGCTCGTAGTCTCTTAAGGATTCATAGGCATTTCCCAGGTTTCCCAAAGCATTTCCTTCTCCTCTCCGATCGCCTAACTCTCTGGCTAGCTCAAGGTGCTGTTTTTGATATTCAACTGCCCTGTCATATTGTCCAAGGGCCTCATAGGCATTGCCTAGATTTCCCAGAGCGTTTCCTTCTCCTTTGCGATAATTTATTGTTCTTGAAATCTCTAAATATTGTTGATTGTACTCAATCGTATATTGAAAATCTCTCAACATGCCATATACAATTCCTAAATTACCCAATATGTTTGCTTCTATTGTACGATTGCCTAATTCTCTGGCTAGTTCTAATGCCTCTTTATCAGTCTCAATTGCCTTTTTGTAATCTCCCACATATGCATACGAGAGTCCCAACCTTGAAAGGGCAGAGCATGTTTCATGACGCTTCGAGAGCGTTCGGGCAATCTCTAAAGATTGCTTTTGACATTATTTGGTTAACGTCTTGCTGGATTGATTCAAACTCCGTTTCTTTCAGGGCTTGCTGAACTGAGTCAGATCGTTGTACAGCTAGTGTTCTGTCAACGCCAAAAGTTAGGGTAAACCCCGTAGGGTTTACCCTAACTTTTAATTGTGATATTGCACTAGTCTTGCAATGAATCTGAGATGGGTTCATAATTGGGCCTGCACGTTTCTGCATTGCGGAAGTGTTGCTGTGCAAAGCCAAAGATCCCTAAGGCAAAAATACAAAGCGCATTCAAACTATAAAAAAGCCCAATCCCTTTACCTGCAGTAGCCCCCAACAACGGACTGAGGAGGGTTGCGAACCAATTGCCTGATTGCATGACTGGCTCAAAAATGCGATCGGCCAGGGGACCAGCGATTAAACTGGCGGAGGCTTCAATGACTAACCCAATCCAATAATCTGCTGCAAACACACGACCCTGAAGCTCTGGTGCAACCTTGTCATACCATACCGCTTTGTAGGAGCTGGCGATTAGAGGCCAGTGGAACGCTGAACCAAATTGAGCGACTGTCCAAATGGCTGGAACGTGTCCCAATCCCAACATCAGTTGGCTCAGACCAGTGCCGATGACGCCAAATAAAATTCCCGTGGTGCGCTGGCGAAAGCCTTTCCAGATGCTCAACACCAGACCCCCGAAAACGCCACCCAAACCGGCTGCTGCAACGACAGTTCCCAGGATCTGAGTGTTTCCTCCAGTTCGTGCAAGAATCAGTGGCTGATAGAGGGTTTCGCCAATTTTATTCAGAAAAGCAAAGGAGGAGAGGGTGATGACCATGGTCAGTAAGCTACGATGGCTGCCAATGTAACGGAAGCCAAGGCTCGCATTTTGCCAGATTTCCTGTCGCCACTTTCTTTTGAGGTTAATACCAGGCTGGCTTTTGAGTTGCGGGTTGGTGCCTCTAACAGCTTTGGCGGCTTGAGGAATATGGAGTCTGAGCAGGGTGAAAATTGCGATCGCAAAAGTCACCAAATCGATCGCCGTAATCCCAGGCAAACCGATAGTGGGATAGAACAGTCCTGCCAGGGCAGGGGAGACAATTGCCGAACCGGAGACCACAATCGCACCCATGCTGACTGCACGGGTGTGGTGCTGTTTGGGCACAATTAGAGGGATGGTGGTCACGTAGGTAAGATCTTGTAGATGCCCGAAGCAACCATAGATGGCTGCAATCAAGTAAAGATGCCAGAGTTGCAAGCTTTGGGCTGCAGAGAGCAAGCCGATAACAAGGGTACAGCAGGCTATCGCCAAATCGCTGACGATCAACAAGCGTCGTCGGGGAATAGCGTCGACCAGGATACCGGAAAAGAGCGCGATCGCAATTTGCGGTAGTTGAAAGAAGAAAAAAATCAAGGCAATAGCAGTGACCGATTCCATTTGCTGCCACACCCAGAGGGTGAGAGCAAAGTAAGTCATACGGCTGCCAACCAAGGAAACCAGCTGCCCGAACCAGAGAAGAATAAAAGTACGCATCGTTACGATCGGGTAATTATGCAACCCGCACTAAACGACTGACACGGTACTGTTTCACAGGTGTCAGTGCTTCCCCAGAATTCCGGGCAGACATCACTGAACCGCAGACCTCAACCCTGGCTTCGTAGGTTCCCGTTTCTCTACCGTCAGGGTCAGCAAAGTCCAGACGAACCTCTGCCCAGTCTGCATCCTGCTCCTCGTTCGCAGTATCGCTTGCTAGCACTTGCCCAGATTTGCAGTATTTGAGCCAGTTCCAGCCCTGTTGCATCCAGACTTCGCGCTCAACGATCTGCTCAAACTTAGTCAACCCAACCCAGCCGCGATAAAATTGCCGGAGCAATTCGACATTGCGGTCTTGCTGAACCAGAACGGGTAAAACCTCAGGTTCCAGATGTCCCCAAACCTGTCCGACGGGCAAATCTATCAAGGTAGGGGCAAACTGATGGCCGCCAAAGTGAGCACAGCGCCAGACACGCAACCGATCGGAGGCGTACTGGCTGCGAAGCTGCTGATAAATCGGGTAGCCAAACCGACCGCAGGCAACATCAACGTTACCATGGGTACAAACCAGCAACTCGCGAATGGACGTGGCAGGTTGTCGATAGGCAGCAAATTGGGACAGGTCGTCTGGGTGTTGAAACAGAGTACGGGCCAGGGGTGCCAGTCGATCTTCGGGAAGGAGAAATTCTTGCTGGGTAAACTCAGCAAATAGTGTTGCTGGACGCTGATAGTACATCACCCGCGCATACCCCGGTTTTGAATAGTCGCGATCGGGAGCAACGACCATGATGGCTGCAGCAATCCGCTGCTCGTACAGCTCGTGAAACAAATCGTGAATTGGCCTCAATCCTGGATCGCTCATCAGCCGTTCTTCTGTCCAGGGTTGGGAAATTTCCATCACCAGCAGCGTGTCAAATGGATGCGCTGTGCCGATGGGATCTTCTCCATTGGACTTAGACGCAACCGAGCAAAACTTGCAGTCTGAAATGAGGGGTTGAGCTGTCATATTTTGGATCATTTGCAATGACTAGATTGACTCAGGCGGGAGCAATTGCTTTTCAAGTTCGTTGAGATACAGTTCAGTCCCGATCGGGCCGGGTAATCCTAAACAAAGGTAAGCTGGCATGAAATAGACTCGACCCGCTTTACTCGCCTTGAGCGACTGAGCAATCGCGTTCTGCTTCCAGACTTGTTTCAGCGTTTGTAACTGATTGTCTTCAAATCGATCCGTGCCCTGAAAATTATCCCAATCGTAGGCCAGCAGAATAATCGAGTCGGCATCATTGAGCTGGGGCAGCACTTCCAGGGAAAGCGGAGAGGGCCTCTCCAGATCGGCTTCGCTGAGACCGGGTGGATAAACGAGCTGAAAGCCCAAATCGTCGATCAGCGAACCGCAAACGCTATTGGTATGGGAAATCAAATAGAACTCTTGAGCACTACTCGACACCAACATCAACACCCTGGGTTGAGTGACTGCGACTGCGGTCAGGGCAGCCCGACCCTCTGCAATCTGTTGCTCGGTCTGCGCTAGCAGCTGGTCTGCTCGCTCAGTCTGTTCAGTTGCCTGAGCGATGGCCCGCAGACTGGTCTTAGAATCAAATCGCTTGAATAAAAGTGTAGGCGCAATCTTCGACAGGGTCTGATAGTGCGACCGATTTGCTTCTGTTCCCACAATCAGATCGGGTTGGGTCTTGAGAATCGCTTCAATGGATGGATTGTAGTCCAGACCAAGATTTGCCGGTTGGCCAGTTATCTGACTGCCCAAATAGGGAATTTGCGCCCTGGGGTTGTCGTAGTTTCCTCGATGGAACGGAATGCGATCGGCAAACCCTGCAGGCTGCATTCCCAGCGCCAGCAACGCTTCTAGCAAGCTGGAACCCAGCACCACGATCTTTTCAGGGCGACCGCACACCTCTGTGGTACCCATCTGGTGCTCAATAGTGCGACAGTTTGTCGTGCCAGAGGATACTCGAGAAAATTGCTTGGGGGAAGAGACTGGTGTGCTGTTGCAGGATGCGATCGCAAACAACAAAAACACAGCCAGCCACAGTCGCCTCTCCTTCAAAACCATTGTTAGCGTGTCTCCCTTTTGACTCAGAACTCCACTGCGACCGTTCCAACCACAGAAAAAGGCGCACCCGGTAAAATGCCAAAGTTACGCAGCCCCCCAACACTCCTGATATAGTTCACATCAAACAGATTATTGAAATTCAAACCCAGGCGCCAATTATCGCGCCGATAGAACAGTGCTGCATTGGTGAGGAAATATTCATCCACTTCAAAACTATTGGCCAGGTCACCAAATCGGGTGCCGACATAATTGAAACCAACGCCAAAGCCCAACCCCTGCAGATCGCCACCCTGGATTTCATAGGTCGTCCACAAACTGGCGCTGCTGTAGGGCGCATTGAAAAGGCGATTGCCTTCGGGAATCGTGTTGTCTTCGGTGACCCTGGCATCCGTATAGGCATAAAACCCAATAATATTCCAGCCGGGTAGAATTTCCCCCACCACATCAAACTCCAGTCCCTGGCTGCGCTGTTTCCCAGTTGACTCTGCTGCCCCGGTCAGGACATCAACTGTTGTCGGCACATTGCGCTTAGTAATGTCAAAATAAGCCAGATTGAGCAACAGATTGCCCTCCAGCAGTTCAGCCTTGACCCCAAACTCATAGCCGTCAGACCGCTCCGGCTCCAGAAAATTTCCATCCTCATCCAAGGATACAGTCGGTTGGAATGACTGAGAATAGCTGGCAAAGAGCGACACCGTTTCAATCGGTTGATAAATTAACCCCACTCGCGGACTCCAAGCAGTATCGTAGCGACTGGTATTTTCACCATTATTGCGAAAATCCACGCTGTCGTAGCGGACGCTCCCCACCAAAATCACGTTCTCGCTAAATTCAATTTGATCCTGCAAAAAGAAGCCGAGACGGCTAACAACGGTGTCAAATTCCGGTGTTGCATCAGGAACTGTATCAAAATCAGGTCTGGGAGTTGCTCCGTATTCTGGATCGAAGACATTCAGCGGCGCAAACGTGGAAAAGTCCCGCTTGGTCAGCCGATCGTCGAGATGATTCCAGTTCAGATCGAACCCGGCCAACAGGGTATGTTCGACAGGGCCAGTGGAAAATTTCCCCACAGCATTGGTTTGTACCGTGTAATCATCAGAGGTGAATTCTCGAATGGCAAAAATTCGAGTAGCAATGCCTGTGTCGGGATTAAAAAAGGCTGTCAGGGCTGCGTCTACCTCCTGATGCTGTCCCTCGTAACGAAAGGCATGATTCAACGACCAATCCTCATTGAACTGGTGTTCTAGCCGATACCCCAGCGCTGTAGCACGGGTTCGAAGAATGTCTTCCAACTCGCCAATATTCCGCTCAGGGGGAACATCGACTACGCCATCTCCAGAGGCCGGAAGCCCAATATCAAAGGGACTTTCGTCATTGACATATTCCATCTCGAAGGAAATCTGGGTGCGATCGCTAATATCCCAGGTCACCACTGGTGCAACGAAAAAGCGGCTGGTATCCGTCTCAAAATCTCGAAAGCCATCCTCAAAGTGATAGGACGCATTCAATCGATAGCGCACCCGGCCATCCTGCGTCACCGGCGCAGAGAGATCGACACTTGGACGCAAAAGGCCAAAGCTCCCTGCCTGAAATTTGAACTCGTGGAAGGGTTCATAAAGGGGCCGCTTGGTCACCAGATTGATAATGCCACCTGGATCGTTCTGGCCATACAAAACCGATGTTGGTCCCTTCAGCACCTCAATGCGCTCCAGATTCGTCGTTTCCTGAACGGCAAAGTTGCTGTACACCTTAAAGCCATCCCGTAAAATTGACCCATTGGTGAAATTATCCGAATCAAAGCCGCGAATCGTTAACGTAGCACCTGATGAAAACGGTTCAAGTGCGCCAACAACACCACTGACATTCCGCAGCGCACTGTCCACTCGAACGATCGCCTGCTCTTCTAAAACTTCTTCCGGAATCACCTGAATCGATTGCGGCACATCCAGAATGCGGGTGTTCGTGCGTGTTCCTGTACTGGCATCCAAAGGTGCATACCGATCGCCCGTGACCAGCAACTCAATTCCCTCTTCATCCATTCCTGCTGCAGTGGCATCCCCTAACGCTAATCCTAAGATCAGTCCAGCCTCACCAACACTAACTTCAATTGCAGGTGGGGCATCCACTCCCGTAATCGCCACGCGTACCCGATTATCTGGCAAATTAGTAACATTAATCAGAGCAATCCCTGCCATGGGTTCAGCCAGGAAAACATCTTCTTCTCCATCCGCCAGTTCCAGCACTGCATTTGGGATATCTGCAATCAGCGCATTACCTGTCGTCGAGATTTCAGGCAAGCTCAATTCATCTATCGTCTCCAGGACTAGCTCAGTACCGCTCCCGGTTGACTCCAGTCGTACCCCGACAATTTTCGCCAAAGCGGCTTGAACCAGTTGCTCGCGCCAGCGATCGACCGTCGTCGCGGGGCGATCGATGTCAGCAATTGAAGGAACATCTGTGATGGTGGATTCGCGTCGCAGCTCCAACGCAGGTTGCGGTGATGGAGCAAACGCAGTTGTTCCAGGGAACTCCTCCTTAGCTTGTGCTTGATGCTCAAATTCTGAGTCCGGCTTCTTGATGTTTGGGTACGTCTCAATTGCCTCTACCCGATCTCCAGATGCTGGTTGCTCAACGGCCAAATCTGGCTGTCTGACGGTCGAGCTGACCTCAACCGCCTCCACTTGATACTCAAACGCTCGATACTCAGACTCTGGGTGTTCTAATTCTGAGTCAAGCTTCCTGGTGTCCGAACTGACCTCAATTTCTCCGGTTCCTCTATCGTTTGCTTTCTGTTCCTCCTCTACAGCATTTGCAGGCTGAATCGATAGCAAAATGAAAACCGCGAGTAGCGGCACAACTGCCCCCGTTAAAGACATCAACCGTTTCACAAATCTCTCCTCACACAACTGGAACACAATTGCTCTGCAAATAACTAGCAATATTTCTCAAAAAGCAATACGGTAAAGCGTAGGAGTTTGAGGCAATTATTTTCTTTGTAAAACGGACTTTTTTCTTCGTAAAACGAACTTCTCGATCGGGCTACGTGGGCCGATCGAGTTGATATGCCTTAGGACTGATGCTGAATTTTCGCCGGAAGGCAGTACTGAATGCTTCTGGATTGCGATAGCCAACCCTGGCAGCAACAGCAGCAATAGTCAGATTCGATTGATGCAGCAATTGCTTTGCCTGCTGCATTCGGTGTTCCTGTAAATAGCCGAAGACAGTGGTGTTAAACAGGCAGCGAAATCCTTGTTTAAGTTTTCGATCGTTGAGTCCAACCTGTCGAGCAAGTTCCCTCAAGGAAGGCGGTTCAGCTGATTGTTGAATCAAAATTTCTCTGGCATGATGGAGCCGCTCGATCTCATCTGAACGTAATATTTTGGGCTTTGAAGCCAAATCCTCTGTTTTCCAGTGGACAAGCTGTAGGGTCAGCAATTCCAATGCTTTGCCCTCCAAATACAGTTGTCGGATTAAGCCAGTGTAGGGGCAGTGGAGAATTTGCTGAAGCACCTGATGCATGGCAGGGGTGGTCTGCCCCAGGGATTGGTGAAAGGGTCGAGCGATGTTCCCTGCGATCGCCTGCTGTAGTGGCTCAGGTAAAGGCTCATCCTGCCAGTGGAACAACCGGAAATAATCAGGGTTCGCATAGATCATGACAATTTGAGTCCACTCGTCGGCTTGCCATTCTTCCACCTCCGCTAGATTCGGCAAGTAGTAGAGATAGTTGCAGCCTGCAACTTCTTCATAGTCAGCCTGACTGCCCGGCAACCCTGGGGTCTGAACCCTGGAAGACCCCGCCAGATAAAATTTTGCAGTGAGGGGAAAGACCGATTCGTGTTGCTGTTCGATGCGGATATTTTGCCGGAGCCGAGCATCGCGAATCAGGATCTCCAATCCCCCTCGCAAGCGAATGATGCGATCGCCTCCCTCTCCAAACTTCTGGGGAAGATGGGTTTGCAGTTCGACTGCCGTTTGCGGGCAAAAATCAGGCTGCTGTTGGGCTTGAGCAAACAGTTCCTCTAAATCCGCTGTTGTGAGGGTAATGGTCATTGCCAGTTTGTTATCGCTCTAGCTAAATGAAATTAATTCTCATTAAGATCTTATTATCTACTTATAATAGACTATTTTTCGCAAAAAATTCCTAATTTTTTTCCCTGGCCTTGTAATCATTCTAAATGGAATTTTGGCATAGGAAATGGCTGAAATATACATTTTTCCGTAGGACATGGTCAAAAACGACTTGCCTAAATCCGAACAAACCAGAAGATCAGTAGTTGAGAATATTCTCAATTGCTACTCTTGTTGCAGAATTTCATTATGTTGATGAAAAAACACAACCTGTTCTGTGGGGACTATTCTGTGGGGACTATTCTGTGGGAAATGTGGCTACTCAATCCCCCTGGGTTCGGATTTTCTATAGTCAATCTCTAGAAATCAAAATCTAGAAATCAAACAATATCCATCTACGATAGTCTTGATTGGCACTGACTTAAGAAAAAGGCAGTGGTAAAAAAGTAAGGATTTTTGAGCGTACGGGTGGGACTCTCGCGCTCAAAAATCCTCACATCTGGAGGACTACCAAGAAAAAGAGGTCAATGGGGAGATTAGGAATTCCCGTCCTGATTTATGTTTTGTCAATATCGCAATAGCCAAGCTCGTTCCTATGGTCGCCTGGCTAGAACGTTCCGCCCCAAGGGAATACAGAGGGGTGTTCCTGCAATTGGATCGGGGATAATGCAACAGTTCAACCCAAATACATCCTGTACCATCTCTTCCGTCATTACCTGGATGGGCGATCCCTGAGTATAGATTTTCCCCTGCCGTATTGCCACCAGATAGTCCCCATAGCGACAGGCTTGATTCAGATCGTGCAGTACCATCACAATGGTTCGCTGTTCTTGACGATTCAGGTCGTAGAGTAAATCCAGCACTTCTATCTGGTGAGCCAGATCCAGGAAAGTGGTTGGTTCGTCCAACAGCAAAATGTCTGTATTTTGGGCCAGGGTCATGGCAATCCAGGCACGTTGCCGCTGACCGCCGGAGAGAGTCTCCAGGGAACGATCGGCGAACTCTTGCATGGCAGTAATGGCGAGTGCCCGTTCTACTTGTCGCTCATCTTCTTTTGACCACTGCTGCAGCCAACTCTGGTGTGGGTAACGCCCCTGGGTAACCAGTTCCCTCACGGTTAAGCCTTCTGCTGCAGCGGGGCCTTGAGGTAATATTCCCAACTGTTTTGCTACTGCTTTGGTGGAGAGTTTGAAGATGGACTTCCCATCCAGATACACCTGACCCTGGCGGGGTTTCAGCAAACGCGCCAAACCTCGCAACAACGTGGACTTGCCACAACCATTCGGCCCGACCAAAATCGTAATCTTGCTGTTTGGAATGGCGAGATTAAGCTTGTCCAGAACGGTTACCCTGTCATAGGCCAGAACGAGCTGTCTGGCTTGTAAACGTTGCATGGGATGAGGGTTAGAGTTCATAAAGGAAGTAGACTGAAATATAGAGGGTTGATCCTAGAAATGAATCGCGCTTACTTAAGGTCGGTGGACAATGTCTACCCTAGGAATTTTCAAGACTTTCAACGCTCAATTCCGGTTTATGCGAATGATATTCGATACTAGTGGACTGACACGAGTCATTTGATGCAATAGAGTTAGGGTGTCGAAAAGCTATAATCCTTACTCGATAGACCTCGGCGGCACTAAAGTGCCAACTACGAGTCATTTGATGCAATAGAGTTAGGGTGTCGAAAAGGCTATAATCCTTACTCGATAGACCTCGGCAGCACTAAAGTGCCAACTACGAATTTACACAATTTTAGGCGTGTCACACCACGAGATAGAGAGAGCAATATAGCGATTATCGCCTCCGATTGCGGATCGAGAGATAGGCAAAATAGGGAGCACCCACGATGGCCGCAATCAGGCCGCAAGGAAGTTCGATAGGAGAAAAGAGAAGGCGTCCAACTAGATCGGCAACAACAACTAACAGACCCCCGGTCATGGCGGCAACGGGCAATAGGCTGCCATGACAGGGGCCAACGAGCTGCCGAGCCAGGTGGGGAGCCATCAGCCCCACAAAACCAATATTCCCGGCAGTTGCAACTGCAGCTCCTGCTAAGGCGACGCTGTTGAGCAATAGCAAGCTGCGTTGCCACTCCAGGCGGCTGCCCAGGCTGCGGGCAATATCATCTCCCAGTTGCACAGCATTTAGATGCCGGGTCATTAGGAGCGATCCCAAACCAAAAACAACAAGCCAGGGAACGAATGCCAGTACCTGCTGCCAATTGCACTCGTAGACGCTGCCAGCGAGCCAGACCAAGGCTTGACTGACATTGTAGAGGTCGCCGAAGGTGACCATTAAATTGGTCAGCGCTCCAGCAATGAGACTGAAACCAATACCAACTAAGATCAGCCGTACGGGTGAGCTGCCGCCTTTCCAGGCCAGCAAGTAAATCAGCACTGCAATGGCGAGCGCTCCACTAAATGCTGCCAGAGGTAAGATCGCAGCTGGAGCGTTGGGAAAGATGACGAGCGCTGTGACAGCAGCCAGGGAAGCACCGGCATTGACGCCGATAATTCCTGGAGCGGCCAGGGGGTTGCGGGTAATGCCCTGGGTCAGGGTGCCGGCGATTGCCAGGGCCATGCCGACGCCCCAGGCTGCCAGGATTCTGGGTAAACGCAGCGTGTTGATGATGAAGGCATACTCTGGCTGGCCTGTTTCCAGGTGCAGGACTGTTGCGATCGCATCCAGAACAGGAATGGGATATTCCCCCTGGGTCAAACTCCAAGCCATCGCGACCAGGGTGACCGTGCTGAGTGCGATTAAAATTGGCGGAACGCGCCGATCGAGATGAAATGAAATGGGCCATTGCTGCGATCGCACCACCAGCCAACGTGGGTTCGCATTACTTTCTTGCCTCGGTTCAATTTCTCCTGTATCCAGGATTTTTCTCATCGCTTTATCTGCCAGCGTATTAGATAGATAAAGAAGGGTGCGCCGAGCAGGGGCATGACCAGACCAACAGGCAGCTCCTGGGGTTGGATAATCAATCGCGCCCCGATGTCGGCAATCAACAAGAAAATGGCCCCAAAGATCGCCGCATAAGGCAGAATCCAGCGATAATCGACTCCAACCCAGATACGAACGATGTGGGGAATCACCAGACCCAAAAAGCTGATTGGCCCTGCGATCGCAACTGAGCCGCCTGCCAGCAGCACGACGCTGGCGGCTGAGATCGCCTTGATCCAGGCGGTGTTTTGTCCCAGCCCTCTGGCGATATCTTCTCCCAAGCTCAGGGTAGTGAGTTGCCGACCCAACAGCAAAGCGAGCACCAAACCAATGCCCAGATAGGGTAAGACTTGAAGCACCAGGTGGATATCTCTCCCGGCTACTGACCCTGCAAGCCAGAATCGAATATCTTCTAGAGTACGTTGGCTAACGATCAAGATGCCAGCAGTGAGGGAAGACGTCAGGGCCGTGAGGGCAGCTCCTGCGAGGGTGAGGTTGAGCGGCGTCGCGCCCCCTCGACTGAGAGAGGCAAGACTGTATACTGCGATCGCAGCCACTCCCGCTCCCGCCAGCGCAAAACTAGCGTAGACGCTGAGAGAAGGGTTATCCAAAACCCAAACCGCCACCACAACTGCCAGGGAAGCCCCCGCGTTAATTCCCAGAATGCCGGGATCGGCCAGGGGATTGCGAGTGACTCCCTGCATGATTGCACCAGCCACTGCAACCGCTCCCCCAACTAGCAATGCCGTCGCCGCTCGCGGCAACCTGATCGTGCGAATAATGAGATGCTGGAAGGAGCCATCAAATGCGGTCAGCGCCTCGTACGCGGTGGCAGGAGTTGTATCGGTTATGCCTAAAATGATGCTGACGATCGAACAAACGAGGAGTAGCAAAAGGCTCAGGCAGATCCCAGTTGCTAACAGGGCTTGCGATCTAGGCAATATATTTCGGGACGTCTTGAATGACACGCCAAAAGAAGTAAACAGACAGTATGAGATATTATTTTTGAACCGGATGGAGCTTTCTTCTCCATCCCCTCCTGCTTCCTTAGGATCGTGAAGAGATTCAAGATCGGAATTCTCAGGTAGGGGCATAGCAATGCTATGCCCCTAAAAGTTTAGATTTTCCGGAGTTATTGAATCCTCGATCCTTCGCTTCCCCTGTTTCCTAAAACAGGAGTACATACAAACGTACCATTATCCCTCCTCGTCAGGACTTTTAGTCCTAACAGCTAACTTTACACCTTCAAGGTTACGCACCAGATCCATGACTTCGACCACGCGACCATGATTCACTTGCTCATCAGCATTAATCACAACTAGAGCTTTTTGTTCAGTTCGATCGGCTAGGGTCTGGATACTATCTTCTAACTCGCCAAGCGCAATCGCTTGTTGATTGATCGCCAACTCACCCTCGGCATTAATCGTCACAACAATCTTACTCGTTTGACTTTCGGAGGTTTTTGCTTTCGGTAAGCTTACAGGTAACCCTTCTGCCCGAGTGAGATAAAGCGTGGAGATGATAAAAAAAGCCAGAATCGCAAAAATAACATCGATCATAGGTACGATGTTAATTTGAAGCGGTTGCTCTGGTTCCTCCTGCGGGTTCATACAGTCTCTCCTCTATTTCAGGTGTCCTCTCTGCAGCGATTTCAGACGTTCTTTTTGTCGTTGCATCCCAGTAGCGGCAGTAAATCAACTCTAATCGACCGCCATATTCATGAATCAAAGTCAGCTGTCGTCGACAAAGACCTCTAAATAAGTTAGCAAATAGCAAGACGAAGATCGCCACCATTAAACCAGCAGCAGTGGAAACCAGGGCTTCGCTAATGCCACCCGTAACAGCCCCTGTACTGCTGGTGCCCACTTCTCCCAATTTAAGCGAGGCAAAGGAACGAATCAGACCCAGGATGGTTCCCAATAAACCCAACAGGGGAGCGACACCTATAATAGTCTCGAAGATGGTACCAAACCGCTTGAGCAGTGGGAGTTCTGCCTGTATCGCAGTGTTCAGTGCCATGCGAAACTCTTGGGGATTAGCTAATTCTACTTCTAGCGCTTCCAGGAAAATCCTGGCGATGGGTAAGTCCACATTTCGTTTCAACTTTGGCAATGCCAAAGGGGGTTCGCTGCGATAGAGAGACAAAAATTCCCGGACGACTCGCTGTTGACGACGATTCACTCGAAACCAAAATGCAAGACGCTCCACGATGAGCGCGATCGCGAGCACGGAAAAGCAGAGTAAAGGCCACATAACAACCCCACCCATCGCGAACAGCTCAGCAATTCGCATAGACAGCCTCTCAAAACTAGATAGATCGACAACAGTAGACAAGCACTTAATCTGAAAGACGTGACTGGTCTTTGTAAAATTAGCAACTCGCCCAAACCAGCATCAGGAACGGCAAATAAAACTATCCTGACGGAAAAATATTTACCTGTTTCCCGTGAAGCCTTTTACAAAAAAGATTAACAGACTTCCAGCCGAATAGTATAGTTGAGAATTAATCTCAGGTGACATCTGACTATATCATTAACTGCGCGAACTGGCAGAAAATTTGCTAGAATCTCATCTCAGTATGGAGATGCGAGTTGGAAAATGCCGTAATCCTTGTTTAATAAGGATTTTAAGGGTTTTGAAGTGGGCAAACAAAAAAGTCTGCATCAAACCATTAGCCCCAAGGCCCAACCAATTTTTGATTGACCCTCAGAGTTGCGAATCAGTTGCTAATGCGTCTCAAAAGTATTAATTTCAGGCATGAAGCGTCTCCATTTATAAAGTTGGCACGCGTATGAGCTATCGTCGATCCGTTTTTTTTAAGATTTAGCCCTTTCAGCAATTGCTTGCTGGAAGGAAAGAATTGCAACTCGGAATTGCTAACTCTTTGGCAAGAAAAATACAACCAAGGCGATCGACTTTCATTCTGAATCTCTGGTTCATCACCCATTTCAGGGTAAACGATCGTTTTGGCATAAGTCTCTGACATAAGTCTCTAGCACAAATCTATGAATCCTCTCAACACCTCTGAAGAAAAGCGGCAGCAGGAAACAGCAAATCTCAAGTCTTTCCTGGTATTTGGTCTGTTTGGCTCAATCGCTCTGCATGGGGCAATTTCAGCCTTGAACGTTCCGCCCCTGGCACAAGACATCGACTCCGATTTTGAGGAAATCGAACTGGTTGTGACAGAAGCTGAAATTCCGCCAGAGCCAGAAGAGGAGGAACCTCCACCCCCAAAACTGCCGGAACCCGTTGCGGCGGCACCTCCCCCTCCCCTGCCTGTCGCGTTACCCGCTGATGAGATTGAGAGCGACGAAGATTCAGATGAAGACTTTACTGTCCCCGAAGGTGACCCTGAAGGCGACCCTGAAGGTGACCCTGAAGGCGACCCTGAAGGCGACCCCGATGGTGTTCCTGAAGGCGACCCCGATGGCGATCCTGATGGTGTCCCCGATGGCGACCCCGATGGTGTCCCCGATGGCGATCCTGATGGTGTCCCCGGAGGCGATCCCGATGGCGATCCCGATGGCGATCTTCCGCCAAAGAAAGATCCCCCTCCAGCAGAACCGCTCCCTCGACCCAAGAAACGCAGTTCTCAGCAAGTGAACTGCAAGTTTTGTCCCAAGCCTGAGCCACCGGGTAAAAGCTTCGAAGGAGAAGTTGACTTTACCTTCGATGTGGACGAGAACGGCAACGTCACTAACGTGACCCTGACCCGCTCCAGTGGTAACGCTGCTTTTGACCGGGAAGTCCTGAAGAAAGTCAGACGCTGGCGATTCGATCCTGTTCCAGGAGGCGCAAGTTTACCGGGCACCATCCACGCCGCTCCTAAGGGGAGTGCTCGCGCCCGCGAGCTGAGGCAACGGGGCGAGCGTCGTTCTGTTGAGGTGCGCGACTCAAGCCCTGTCAGGGAACCAGCGACTGCTGCAGGTTCTCCAGCCCCCTCCCCAATCCCCGATGCTGGAGCGACTGCGGTTTCCCCTGAAATTCCTGCCGAGCGCGAAAACCCGCCTGTTACTGCTGACGCAGAACCAGTGTCTGAAGATGGTTCAGCACCCTCTCCTACCGCCAACGACTCCTCTGCGTCAGGAAATGCTCCAACGGCATCAAACGCTCCGCCTGCATCAGATGCTCCTCAACCAGAACCAACATCTGCACCCAAACCCGCGTCAGAACCGGGTTCATCCTCGGAGCCAACATCACCTGCTGCGGCGACACCTGCACCCCCGAAGCCTGCACCTGCACCCCCGAAACCGGAGCCGACACCGCCTGCTGCGTCTGCGCCCGCGAAACCTGCGCCTGCACCCGCGCCCGCGAAACCTGCGCCTGCACCCCCGAAACCTGCGCCTGCGCCTGCACCCCCGAAGCCTGCGCCTGCACCCCCGAAACCTGCGCCTGCGCCTGCACCCCCGAAGCCTGCGCCTGCACCCCCGAAGCCTGCACCCGCACCTGCACCGCCCCCTCCCTCTTCGGGTAATTCTTCTGGGTAGGAGGGTGCGGCTTTCAGATGTAGCAGAAGGCAGGAGGCAGGAGGCAGAAGGCAGAAGGGAAAGGTGAACCCTATATGGTTTTGAGCTGTTTGTGATGTCCTAGTCTATGCTCGTAGGGCGATAAAAACACCACCTGGAAGGTTATACCATTTTGGATTTTAGATTGCCGATTTTGGATTAAAGAAAGCCTTGCTGGACAAGCATTCTGCCAATTTCATCAATTGCATCTCCAAATCAAATTGGTATTAGCGCCCCAACAGGAGCGCTAACGTTTGGTTTTGTGAAATCGGCTATAAATTGGGTTATTTGGGTTATCTTAAAAGCCTTGTTGTGCAAGGCTTTTAAGATAATCTTCTGGGTCGCGTACACCCTGCTCATAAAAGTCCGCTTCGCAAAGAAAAAAGTCCGCTTCGCAAAGAAAAGTTCAATATTAGCCCTGTATTATGCTGTGGACGGCTTTCGACGATGATTTTTGATTGCTGTTTCCAATCTGTTCTCTACGAGACTGCAAGTTTTTCTGAGTTAGTCGCAGTCGCAAGAGGTTGACGATACTTTATCTCAGTTAGCGATTCAGTCTGGTCTGTAGCTCTATTTTTGCTAAACTCTGTCGGCGTTTTTAGGAAGGCGATCTGAGTGAATTTTGGATCTGGTGGCGATCTATAAAAAAATTATAGACCCTTGTTCAGATCCTGAAATCAACTGCTCGATCGTTGGTCTGTCTTATTTCTCCATCTTGCCTACCTCTTATCGGAGGCTGCTTATGACGGTGCATTCTGTTGGTATTTGTTCGTTGGCCATCAACTTTCCGAGCTTGATTCGGACTAACGGTTACTGGGACGAGAAGTTTCCCGATCTGGCAAATCCATCGAAGGCAGGTAGGCTCAGGTTGCCCAGGGTTCCAGGATTTGCTTCTAGCGAGAATGGGGATGGGATGAATCTTTGGTCGCAAGCAGTATCGCCTTATTTGAGCGATCCGTTTCGGGGCAGTGTTGAGCGTCGAGTACTGGCTCAGGGAGAGTCGTCGCTGATGCTAGAGTGCTGTGCTGCGCAGGATGCGCTTGAAGCTGCAAATCTTTGTCCTGAAAACATTGACCTTGCGATCGCAACTTCGATCTTTTCGGAACAGACTGGTTTCGGTCATGCGGCTCCTCTTGCTCGCGAGCTTGGACTGCGCTGTCCTGCCTGGAATTTGGCATCGACCTGTTCGAGTGCTTTGGTTGCACTGCAAACGGCTCGTGCCCTGGTGCAGGCAGGTGAACATCGTCGGGTACTGGTAGTCGTTTCTCACATGGGGTCGCGTGCAGTTGATGAGGCTGATACACTGTCATGGTCGATGGGAGATGGGGCAGGTGCCTTTATCGTTAGCGCACTCAAGCCAGAGCAGGGCGTTCTGAGTACGAAAGTTGTCAGCACAACTGCGACTTGGGGTGCTTACTGCCATGAGTGGGGTGTTGATGACCAGGGGGTACCATGGCAGCGGCTGCGGACTGGTGAGAACGCTAGCGCGATCGCAGAAACGGCCGTAGACTTCGTCCGCGACTGCTGCACAGGAGCAGCTGCCAAAGCAGACATTTCCCTGAATCGGGTTGATTTTTTCGTCTTTAATACTCCGACGGCCTGGTATGCAAACGTTTGCACGCAAGCATTGGGCATCGATCCAGAGCGTACCCTCAACCTTTATCCGCGATACGCCAATATCGGCCCAGTCTTCCCAATTGCTAATTTGTATCATGCTGTCCAAAGCGGTAAACTGCGTGAAAACGATCTCGTTCTTGTCTACACCAATGGAGCCGATGCAACGGCAGCAGCCACAGTCATGCGTTGGGGCGATGTTTCACTGGGGACGGCTCCAGCCCCTCCGCTTAACGACCTGTCATCCCTGGAAGCAGTTCAGTTCGCAACATCAGGTTCTTATTTATCTGAAACGTCTTCTGCGACACAGGCAAGCCCCCTCTCAAGAGCAATACTGCTGGCAACCCTGCCCAGCCAACAGCAGCAACTGCTAGAGAGTTATTTGCAAGCGTGGTTGGCCAGCGCTTTGCAAGTTCCTCGAAATCAGATCTCTACCCAACAGCCTTTTGCCACCTTGCTAGACTCTTTGATGGCGTTAATGTTCAGGAGCCACATTGAAACTGACTTGCAAGTCAAGGTTTCAATGGAACAGTTTTTTGGCAGCAATACCCTGACTCAACTGGCTGAAACGATACTCAATCGAATTGTTCTGGAACAGCTTGTTCTGAAACAGCTATTGCGGTCTGAACAGGACGCTGATACGACTTCACCAAACGCAGAAGAAAAACGAGAACAATTGACACTCTAAGTGTACCAGGGGAAATGGTTCGAAATAGAGATTGGCCAAATCGAAGCGAGCAGATGTTCAGTCTCCTTGAAGAGTGACTTAATCACGTCTTGCTATTATACAGTCTTCGACGATCTATCGAATTTACCAGGGTCGAGTTTGATGCCTTGAAAAGCTATATCGATCGCTAAAATCACAGATTTATTTTGAAATCATGGATTTGCATCTACTGTTAACTCATCTTTCCGATCGAGGCGTAAAACTATCAGCAAACGGAACTTCGTTGGCTGTTGATGCCCCTGAAGGAGTCCTGACGTCGGAGTTGCGAGGTTCGCTAGTCGCGCACAAGGCAGAGATTCTCTCATTGCTGAACAGTCAAGATAGTGCCAACAGTACTGACGCTGCATTACCCAGAGCCATCCCAGATCCTGCTCGGCGCTACGACCCCTTTCCCTTAACAGAGATGCAATATGCGTTTTGGGTTGGTCGTAGCGGTGTCTTAGAGTTGGGAAAGGTTGCGAATCATGGTTATTACGAAATCGAAGGACAGGATTTAGATCTGGAACGGTTGAATGGGGCGCTACAAACGCTGATCGATCGCCATGACATGCTTAGAGCGATTGTACTACCGGATGGGCAACAGCAGATATTGAAGACTGTCCCCCCTTATGAGATGGCAGTACTGGATCTTAGGGCCAAACCAGAAGATGAGGTTTACGAACAGTTGGAGGCGGTTCGCGATCGCATGTCTCATCAGGTGCTTCCTGCCGATCGATGGCCGTTGTTTGAATTCTGCGCCACGCAATTGGATGGAGGGCGCGTTCGATTGCACATTAGTTACGATTTGCAAGTTTTTGATGCCTGGAGTCTGTTTCGTCTGTTTGATGAGTGGATGCAGCTATATCAAGAGCCTGCGATCGCGCTGCCCCTATTAGAGATCTCTTTCCGAGATTATGTCCTGGCTGAGCAAGCGTTGCAATCCACAGAGTTGTATGCGCAATCAAAAAACTACTGGCTCAACCGTCTCGACAGCCTGCCTCCCTCCCCAGACTTACCTCTGGCCAGAAGTCCCAAAGATTTGAAACAGCATCGGAGCGAGCGCTACGAAAGTCGCCTCGACCGAGATCTCTGGCAGCAACTCAAGCAGCGGGCCACCCAAGCAGGGCTGACACCCTCCGGACTCTTGCTGGCTGCCTTTACCGAGATCGTTGCCCGTTGGAGCAAAACCCCTCAATTTACGATTAACCTCGCTCTCTTTAATCGCCTTCCCCTGCATCCCCAGGTGAACGACATTCTAGGCGACTTCACATCGGTCACGCTCCTGGCTGTGGATCGATCGTCCGGCGATTCTTTTACGACACAGGCGATTCGCCTGCAGAAGCAACTATGGCAAGATCTGGAGCACCGCTACTTTAGCGGCGTCAGCGTCACGCGAGAACTGGCTCGCAGGCGAGGAACGGCTCCGAGTGCTATGCCCGTTGTCTTTACCAGCACGCTTGGTTTCCGTTCTCTGGGGCAGGAGACCCTCACCTTCAGCCACTTTGGAGAATTAGTCTACGGTATCAGTCAGGCATCTCAAGCCTGGATGGATATTCAGGTCTGGGAAGAGAAAGGAGAGTTGACCTTCAATTGGGATGTGGTTAAAGACCTCTTCCCCGAAGGTTTGATTGCAGATATGTTTGAAACCTATTGTCGGTTTCTGAAGCAACTGGCCACTTCTAACACTGTTTGGGAGGTGACAACGCAACAATTGTTGCCCCCTGTTCAGCAGGCCCAACGGATGGCGATCAACGCAACAGATGCTGCAATCCCTGACCAGCTCTTGCAAACTTCGTTTGCGGCACAGGTGCGATCGCGATCGTCTGAGCCTGCCGTCATCGCCAGCCAGCGCACTCTCACCTACCAGGAACTCTACGAGTGTGCTAACCAAGTGGGGCATCGATTGCGGCGATGGGGTGCCGTGCCCAATCAACTGGTTGCCGTTGTTTTAGAAAAGGGATGGGAACAGATTGTCGCTGTCATGGGAATCCTGACAGCGGGCGCTGCTTGCGTTCCCATCGATCCTGGACTGCCCCAAGAGCGCCTGTCCTATCTGCTGGAAAATAGCGACGCAAAAATTGTTCTGACCCACTCTCGCTTAGCGAAAGAGTGGATCTGGCCTGAAGATGTTCAATGTCTGTGTTTAGATAGCGACAACCTGTTTCAAGAGAGCAAAGAACCACTGCAGCCAGCACAAACCCCCGAAGATCTGGCCTACGTCATTTATACCTCTGGATCGACAGGTAAACCCAAAGGGGTGATGATTACGCATCGTGGCATAGCCAATGCCGTTTTGCATACCAATCGGCGCTTTAATGTAGGCGCTCAGGATCGGATGCTAGCGTTGGCGGCTCTCAACCACGATCTCTCGGTCTACGATATCTTTGGACTGCTGAGTGCTGGCGGTGCCATCGTGATGCCCGATGCAGCCGCAGTCAAGGATGCCTGTCACTGGGCTGAGTTAATCGAGCGCGAACAGGTCACGCTCTGGAACTCGGTTCCCGCCATGCTGGAAATGTTGGTGGATTATGCAGAAAGTCAGTCCATCACTTCCCTGGGGAGCTTGCGTCTAGCTACTTTAGGTGGGGATTGGTTGCCGCTCTCCTTACCCAACCGCATCCGAGCATTTGTGCCCACTTTGCAACTGTATAGCGTTGGAGGACCAACAGAAACGACGATCTGGAGTATCTGTTATCTGATCGATGCAGTGGATCCCGCCTGGAAGAGTATCCCGTACGGTCAACCGATGGCGAACGCGAAGTACTACATCTTGAACGAGGCTCTGGAGGATTGTCCAGTTTGGGTGCCGGGGCAAATGTATTGTGCTGGGGTGCAGGTGGCTAAGGGCTACTGGCGCAATGATGCCAAAACCAGCGCCAATTTTATTCATCATCCTCGTACTGGCGAGCGCCTTTATCGCACAGGCGATTTGGGGCGCTATCTGCCGGATGGCAACATCGAATTTTTGGGACGGGTGGACTTTCAGATCAAAATTCGGGGTCACCGCATAGAAGCTGGAGAAATTGAGGCAGCGTTGATCCAACATCCTGCCGTCAAAGCAGCAGTCGTTGCAGCCATTGGCGAGCGAGAGAGTCTAGATCGACTGGTGGCGTATATCGTTCCGGAGACGACATCCCCTCCTCAAACAAAAGAGCTAAAACAGTTTCTCAGTCAGAAGTTGCCCGCACATATGCTTCCGTCAGCCTTTGTGGTTTTGGATGCGCTGCCGCTGTCCGCGAACGGCAAAGTCGATCGGCGAGCGTTGCGCGATCGCGAGGTTCGTGTCCAGAATCTGGAAGCCGATTATGTTGCACCTAAAAGCAATCTGGAGAAAACAGTTGTTGCTGTATTCCAGGACATCCTTGGACTCAAGAAAGTAGGCATCTATGATAACTTTTTTGCTTTGGGAGGCAATTCTTTACTACTCGCAAAAGTTTATAGAAGGTTGCTCGAAATTTTGCCAGAAAATACCTGTTCTATCTCATTGATGGATCTGTTTAGTTACCCAACTGTGAAAAGTTTAGTGCAGCACCTTAGTCAGGAAAAATTAGTTCATCAACCAGGACAAGACAGTGTCGATCTAGCACAGAAGCTGATTCAAGGTAAAAAGCGTTTGCAGCAACGCTTTGCTAAATCAAAATTTGCTAAATAGGGTTTTCAAAATTAATCTCATCATTTTTCTGAGTCTTTTCAGCAGATGGAATGGGTTGTTTTGATTAATCGTATTAATCGCTTGCACGATGACTCAATAGGGTTGCTGGGAAACATGAAAGTTCTGAAGACAAAAAGACTCTACTTTACGAATAATTCTACTTTCCTATTTTTTGTAACACTCTGTTGAACTTAGAGATACTTAACAGCATGTTCCTGTCTTGAGCACTACAAGGAGTTGAAGGTAATGGATTATCAGCAGACTGGTCTAGAAATTGCAATTATTGGCATGGCTGGTCGGTTTGCTGGCAGCCAGACAATTGAGGATTTTTGGGAAAATCTGAAGGCAGGAGCGGAATTGATTTCAATCTTCCCAAATTTGGAAAAACCAGATAGCGGTGCCGAGGCAAATGGTACGACTCAGGGCGTCAAAGCAGGGTCTATCTTGAATGATGTTGAATGTTTTGACGCTTCATTTTTTGGCTTCACACCCAGAGAAGCAGAAGCCATGGATCCTCAACATCGCTTATTTTTAGAGTGTGCCTGGGAAGCGTTAGAAAATGCTGGCTATGATTCGGCAGCCGAAAAAAGGCCCATTGGTCTTTATGCTGGCGTTGGCATGGGGACATACCTGTGGCATAATCTTATCCCCAACCCGGAGTTGATAGCATCAAGAGGATTTTTACAAACGCTTGTAGGTGTTGACAAAGATTACCTTTCCACTCGTGCTTCTTATAAATTAAATCTTACGGGACCAAGTGTCAGTCTCGGAACCGCTTGTTCAAGTTCGCTGGTCGCAACTCACTTGGCCTGTCAAAGTTTGCTCAGCGGAGAATGCGACATGGCCCTTGCAGCAGGGGTCGCGGTTAAAGTGCCTCAAAATGAGTTGACCCTGTCTCCGGATGAAATCGTGTCTCCGGATGGCCATTGCAGAGCGTTTGATGCCAGGGCCAATGGAACCATAGGCGGTAATGGTATTGGCGCTGTGGTACTCAAGCGGTTGGAGGATGCGATCGCAGATCGAGATTACATCTATGCCACAATCAAAGGCTCAGCCATGAATAACGACGGTGCCTTGAAAGTGGGATATACGGCACCCAGCAAAGCAGGGATCGCAAATGTCGTTCGAGCCGCACAGGTAATTTCTGAAGTAGAGCCAGACACTGTCACATATCTGGAGGCCCACGGCACTGGCACTTCTCTGGGCGATCCGATTGAAATGGCTGCGACGACCCAGGCATTTCGCTGCGGGACCGCCAAAAAAGGCTACTGTGCTGTTGGTTCTGTCAAAACTAACATTGGACATTTGGATGCAGCCGCTGGCATCTCAGGGCTGATCAAAACGACGTTGGCTATCCATCACAAGCTCTTACCGCCCAGCTTGAATTTTGAGACTCCTAACCCTCAAATTGATTTTGAGAACAGTCCGTTTTATGTCAATACTCGTCTAAAAGAATGGCAAAGAAATGGTACTCCCCGACGTGCTGGCGTTAGTGCCTTTGGTTTTGGCGGTACCAATGTTCATATCGTTCTGGAAGAAGCGCCAGAGAGAGAAACCTCATCCAGACCCTCGAGATCGCAACAGTTACTGCTGCTTTCCGCAAAAACGAATTCGGCCCTGGAGAAGGCAACTGCGAATCTTGCCATGCATTTGGAACAACATCCAGAATTCGATCTAGCGGATGTTGCCTATACGCTCCAGGTTGGTCGTAAAGATTTCAGGTATCGCCGAGCGATTGCGATCGCGAATCGACAAGAGGCTATCGAAGTTTTAAAAAAGGCGTTACCTTCGCAGCCAGGAGAACGGCAAAGATCTTTGCAAGGCTCTAGCCAGAAAGTTCTGACTAGCTTTACTGAAACTAGCGAACGTTCTGTTGTATTTTTATTTCCAGGCCAGGGAACGCAATACGTCAATATGTCTCAAGGGCTTTATCAGAACGAAGCCACGTTTCGAGAGGCATGCGATCGCGCTTGCGAATTACTCGAACCTCACTTAGGGATGGATCTACGCCAGGTGCTCTATCCAACTATAGAGGAGAGAACACAGGCTGCAGAACAGCTGAGACAGACAGCAATTACCCAACCGGCCTTGTTTGTTGTTGAGTATGCCCTGGCCCAATTGTGGATGTCGTGGGGTATACAGCCTATCGCAATGATGGGCCACAGCATCGGAGAATATGTGGCGGCCTGTCTCTCGGGGGTATTTTCCCTGGAGGACGCGCTGATGCTGGTCGCAGCACGGGGGCAGTTGATGCAGCAGTTGCCTGCTGGGAGTATGCTGGCTGTTCCCTTACCTGCAGCAGAAATTCAGCCCCTTCTCGGATCCGCGCTTTCCCTGGCTGCCATCAACGGTCATTCAACCTGCGTTGTCTCAGGCCCTACAGAAGCGATCGACGCACTCCAATTGATGATTGACGCCAAGCTGGCTGCGTCCGATCTCAGTTGTCGCCGTTTGCATACTTCCCATGCCTTTCACTCGCCCATGATGGAACCGATTCTGGCCCCGTTCAAAGCGCGGGTCGCACAGGTCAAACTCAGAGAACCCAAAATTCCCTACATTTCTGATGTTACTGGCACCTGGATGACGGCTCAAGATGCAACGGATCCGGACTATTGGGCCTTGCATCTACGACAAACAGTGAATTTAGATGCTGGACTGCAAACGTTATTTAAAGACCCCTCTCATCTGCTGCTGGAAGTTGGGCCGGGGCGAACGCTGACGACTCTGGTCAAACGAAATGTAGCTAAGCACGCTGAGCAGATCGCGATCGCATCCCTACGGCATCCAAAAGACAAGCAAGCGGATCTCACAGTGCTATTGAATGCTCTGGGTCAACTCTGGCTCAATGGTGCATCAATCGATTGGGCCAGTTTTTATGTCCGCGAGCAGCGACAGCGGCTGCCTTTGCCCACTTATCCCTTTGAACGTCAGCGATACTGGATCGAGCCTCCGACGCAGGCAGAAAATGGTCGAACTGCACCAGGATTATCGGGCAAACAGTCCGACGTTACCCATTGGTTCTATTTGCCGTTCTGGAAACCATCCTTACAACCTATTTTTCCGCAGTCAAAAGACCTCAAGTCGAAGTTATCTTGCTATTTGGTGTTTATTGATGAGTATGGATTGGGCGTTCAGTTAGTTAAACAGTTGCGAAAGCAGGGTCGGGATGCGATCGCAGTCAAAATCGGCACAAAGTTTAGCCAGCTAAGCGAGGAAGTCTATGCGCTTAACCCTGAGGAAAGCGAGGGGTACGAAGCTTTACTCAAGACGCTTGTAGATCGACACAAGCAACCAGATGCAATCGTTCATTTATGGAGCGTAGCACCCGTTCAGCAGATAGACACAGGACGCACAAGCATTGAAGACGCTCAAGTCACTGGGATCTACAGCTTGCTCTTCCTGGCACAAGCGCTGGGTAAACAGATGCCCGACGAAAATTGCGAGCTGGTTGTCATTTCCAACAATGTGCAATCTGTGCTGGGAGACGAAGCGATCTCGCCAGAAAGAGCCACGCTACTCGGTGCTGTAAAAGTCATTCCACAAGAATATTTTAATCTCCAGTGTCGTAGTGTGGATGCAATTCTACCCTCTCAAGGCAGCTGGCAAGAGAAGACATTGCTCGATCAGCTGTCAGCAGAAATCGCTGCGCCCAATACAGACCGCATCGTTGCCTATCGGGGACGCAACCGTTGGCTGCAGGCATTTGAATCTGTAAAATTGGGTAGCTCGCCCGAGCAAACGCCACGAATCAAGCCAGGAGGCGTTTACTTAATCACAGGTGGACTAGGCAACATTGGTCTAGTACTGGCCCACCATTTGGCGACGGAAGTCCAGGCTAAACTCGTTTTGCTCGGTCGTTCTGATTTCCCGGCTAAAGAAGAATGGGAGTGTTGGCTGCGCGATTGGCCAGAAGAAGCTATCAGCGAAAAAATTCGCAAAATACAGGCCCTCGAAGCTGCAGGTGCTGAAGTCCTGATCCTCCAGGCAGATGTGTCAAATGTCGATCAGATGTCGGCTGCGATCGCGCAAACGCGGTCCCAGTTTGGCCAACTCAACGGAGCAATCCACGCTGCCGGGGTTCTGGGTGAGACATTCTCTAAACCGATTGTCCAAAGCAATAAAGAAATCTGCGAGCGACAATTCCAAGCCAAGGTTTATGGAACTGTCGTCTTGGAAAAGGTCTTGCAAGGAATCGAACTTGATTTTTGTATATTGCTCTCCTCTTTGTCCTCTGTCTTAGGGGGAATTGGCTACGCTGCTTACGCAGCGGCGAATCTTTTCATGGATGCTTTTGTCTTTCGCCATAATCGGAATTATGGTGCGAGCTGGACCAGCATCAACTGGGATGGCTGGAAGTTTGAGCAAGATCGCTCAGGTCAGGCAGTTTTAGGGTCCAGTCTGAATGAATTTTTGATCGAACCTGAAGAAGGTGCTGCAGTATTTCAAAGGATTTTATCTTGCAAAGATCTGAACCAGATTGTTGTCTCAACGGGAGGGCTACAAGCAAGGTTAAGACAATGGATTGATTTACAAACTTTGCAGGAAAAGTCAACTGCGATGAAATCTCCCTCATACCCAAGACCTGCATTGCAAAGCGATTATGTCGCTCCTACAAGCGAGACTGAACAAAAGCTGGTTGGGATATGGCAGGAAGTGCTTGGAATCAGCGGGATTGGTATTGACGATAATTTTTTTGAATTGGGGGGAGACTCTTTGCTGGTCGCTCAGGTTGTGTCTCGAATTCAGAAAATTGTGCCGATCGAATTATCCATGAATCATCTGTTTGAGTTTCCAACTCTGGCTGGCCTATCTGCCTATATTGAGGCAAATCACAGCACGACTCAGGATACAGTCCAGAAATCGCAGACTCCTGTTCCTGATGTGTCAGAGGAGCGCGAGGAGGGAGAAATATGAAGACGATCCATGAGATTTTATCTAATTTCCACGATCTGGATGTGAAGCTATGGGTTGAGGGCGAGCGATTGCGCTATAGCGCTCCCAAAGGGGCACTGACTGCTCCTTTAAAAGCTCAATTACGCGATCGCAAATCAGAAATTATCGAAATTTTGCAAGCAACGGATTTCGCGTCCCGCTCAGTTACAACTCAAGCCATTTTGCCCATCGCTGCAAAGGAAGATCGCCTGCTTTCCTTTGCCCAGCAACGCATGTGGTTTCTCGATCGAATGGAAACCCAGACACTTGCAACCAATCTCCCTGTCATTTTGAAAGTTAGCGGGCCGTTAAATCTAGCAGCCATACGAGAAAGTTTCAAAGCAATCGTCCAGCGTCATCAGGTTTTGCGAACGACCTTGAGGCAGGAAAACGGGAAACCCATTCAGGTGGTTCTCCCCATAACCGCCTTTACGCTGCCAGCGATCGATTTGCGATCGTATCCAAAGCCAGAACAGGAACAAGAAATCCAACGGTTGACAAACAAGATCGCTTATCAGCCCTTCGATCTCGCCAACGATATTTTATTGCGGATTTTATTCTTACAGATAGACACAGTCGAGCACATTATCTTGCTGACAATGCATCACATTGTCATAGACGGCTGGTCAATTCGGGTCCTGTTATCTGAATTAAAAGCACTTTATGACTGTTTCTCCAGGGGTAAACCCTCTCCCCTGCCAGATTTGCCGATCCAGTATGCTGACTTTGCGACCTGGCAGCGGCAATCCATGCAGGGAATGGCAGTGGAGAAAGAGCTGTCTTACTGGAAACGACAACTGGATGGTGCTGCCCCGTTGTTGCAGTTGCCCACCGATCGGCTGCGGCCCTCAACCCAGACCCTGGTGGGGAAAATTCAGTCCTTTCAGTTGTCCCCTACGCTGACTGAGCAACTCAAAGCAGTGTCCCAGCAAGCGGGGGTCACCCTATTTATGACGCTGCTGGCTGCATTTAAGACCCTGCTCTATCGATACACCAATCAAGAAGATATTATCGTCGGTTCGCCGGTTGCCAATCGCGACCGTCCTGAAATTGAGACCTTGATCGGTTGCTTTATCAACACCGTAGTTCTGCGAACTCAATTATCTGCTCGTCTGAGTTTTCGGGACGTGCTTCATCGGGTACGAGAAACCGCCTTGGGAGCTTACACCCATCAAAGATTACCCTTCGAAAAACTGGTGGAAGTCCTGCAACCTGCACGGGACCTGAGATATTCACCGTTATTTCAGGTAATGTTTGTCCTGCAAAATGCTTACTCCAATGCAGACGTTTCTCTGCCCGGTCTAACTCTGGAGGCGTCGCGCGTTGACACCCAAACGTCCTCATTCGATCTCACCCTAGAACTGGTGGATGCCGCAGGAGGAGGACTAGAAGGAAAATTCGAGTATAGTACCGATTTATTTAACGATTCGACTATTACTCGTACGATTGGTCATTTCCAAACCTTAGTGGCTGCCATTGTGGCCGATCCCGATCGGCCGATTGGCGAGCTGCCTTTGTTGACTGCTGCCGAACAGCAGCAACTCTGGGATTGGAATCAAACCCAGGGCGTTTATGCTGAAACGGCTTGCATCCACGAGCTGTTTGAAGCACAGGTTGAACGGACTCCCGATGCGATCGCAATCGTTCACAAGACCCAATCGTTCACCTATCGCAGCTTAAATCAACGAGCCAATCAACTGGCCCATTACCTGCAACAACTCGGTGTCAAGCCAGAAATCCGGGTTGGTCTCTGTATTGAGCGATCGCCAGACACCATCGTAGGGCTATTGGCCATCCTTAAAGCAGGAGGAGCCTATGTTCCTTTGGATCCGGTCTATCCTCAAGAGCGTCTGGCGTTTCTACGATCGAATGCTGGCATCTCGGTTCTGGTTACTCAGACAGACCTCGCAGCAACGTTACCAGAACTGGAAATACCAGTCGTGCGTCTGGATGCAGACTGGGCCTATATCGAGCAACAAAGCATCGAACAACAAGGCATCGAACAACAAGGCATCGAACAACAAAGCGACGAAAATATTGACAGTGGGGCAATGGCTGAGAACCTGGCCTATGTCATCTATACGTCTGGCTCTACTGGCCAGCCCAAAGGCGTGATGATTCAGCATCAGTCTCTGGTCAACCACACCCAGGCTGCAATTGCGAATTACGACATTTCTGAACGCGATCGCATCCTACAATTTGCCTCCCTCAGCTTCGATGCTGCTGCTGAAGAAATCTTTCCCTGTCTGGTGCAAGGCGCGACTCTCGTTCTCCGTACCGACGAGATGCTTAGCTCCATTCACACCTTCGTCCAATTCTGTAACGACTGGCAGCTGACCGTACTCGATCTGCCCACTGCGTTCTGGCATCAGTGGGTCGCTGAATGGTCAGATCGCTTGTCCAGCAAAGTATCAGATAAACTATCAGATCGATCCTCAAATGAAGATCTAGCTTTCCCCGACACCATTCGACTGGTCATCATTGGTGGGGAAAAAGCCTTACCCGAACGACTCTCTCTCTGGCAACAGTCTGTCCCCCGAAACGTACGCCTATTCAATACCTATGGGCCCACAGAGGCAACCATTGTCACCACTGCGATTGACCTGTCGCCTCTAACAGATATTGGAACATCAACCCGAGAGCTACCGATCGGCAGGGCGATTCAGAACGCCCGCACCTATGTCCTCGACACCAATCTGCAACCTGTGCCGGTTGGCGTCCCAGGCGAACTCTATATTGGCGGCGCAGGTCTTGCCCGAGGCTATGTTAATCAGCCTGCGATCGCAGCCCTGGCCTTTATCCCCGACCCATTTTCCCAAACACCAGGAGCGCGGCTTTACAAAACAGGCGACCTCATACGTTATCAACCCGATGGTCGTCTTGAGTTTCTCGGTCGTCTCGACAATCAGGTCAAGGTTCGGGGTTTCCGCATTGAACTGAGAGAAATTGAAGCGGTTGCCCGACAGCATCCAGGGATCCAAGATGCAGTTGTTGTCGCCCAGGAAGACCCGTCCAGGACAAAGCGCCTGATCGCCTATGTTGTCTTGGGGACAAGGGAGGCAACTTCCTTGCCAGAAGGCTTTGCCAACACGCCCTCCGACTTGCGCCACTTCCTGCAAGAGAGATTACCAGACTACATGGTACCAACCGCCTTTGTTGTTTTAGAAGCCCTTCCTCTCACACCTAATGGCAAAATCGATCGCCAAAGACTCCCAGTTCCCGATTCTAAACCGCTTCACTCCGAAGCATTTGCAGCTCCCTCAACCCCCGTAGAAGAGATTCTGGCGGGCATCTGGGCCGATCTTCTTGGGCTTGAAGCCGCGAGCATTCACGACAACTTTTTTGAGTTAGGCGGACACTCCTTGTTGGCAATCCGACTCATGTCCCAGATCCGGCAGGCATTTAAAGTCGAAATCCCTCTGCGTCGTCTCTTCGAATCAGCAACCCTCGCCAAACTCGCCCAGGTCATCGAAGCGGCAAAGCAAACCAGTTCAAAATTAGACTATCCACCGATTCAGCAGCTGGGGCAAACAAATGACTTACCGCTGTCTTTTACCCAGCAACGGCTTTGGTTCTTGAACCAGTTAGAACCTGGCAATACTGCGTATAACATTTTCGCAGCCGTTCGCCTGCAAGGTTTGCTCAAGCAGGATGCCCTGGAACAAAGCTTCAGAACAATTCTAAACCGCCATGAAGCTTTACGGACCTGCTTCAAAACGGTCAATGGTCTTCCTCATGCCGTTGTTTCTCCAGCCAACCTCTATCGTCTGCCAGTGGTAGACCTCAGCCAACTTTCTCAGATTGATTGGGAAAACCAAATCAGACAAATTGCTGAGGCAGAGGCTCAAATCCCTTTCAATCTCAGCATTGCTCCCCTCTGGCGTTTAAAACTCCTCCGCCATAGCGATCGAGAGCATGTTGTCTTGTTGACCATCCATCATATTGCTGCTGACGGTTGGGCAATGGGCGTGCTTGTACGCGAACTCACTGAACTATACAACACCTTTTGTCACGGTCGTCCTGCCGCTCTGGCGGCACTCCCCATTCAGTATTCAGACTTTGCCAGCTGGCAGCGGCAATGGTTTCAGGGAGAAACACTCAATGCACAACTTGCCTATTGGCGGCAACAATTGGACACTGCCCCTGCCAGTCTGAGCTTACCGACCGATCGACCGCGTCCTGTAACGCAACAGTTTCGCGGTAGTGTTCGGGTTTTCCAACTCTCTCCTGAACTCTCCAGGGCGCTCAAAACTCTGAGTCAGCGCCAGGGAGCAACGTTGTTTATGCTATTGCTCGCTGCTTTTAAACTTTTGCTCTCCCGCTATGCCGGTAGCGAAGACATCGTCGTCGGCACTCCCATTGCCAACCGCAACCAGACTGAAATTGAGGGGTTAATTGGCTGTTTTGTCAACATGCTTGCCCTACGAACTGACTTATCAGGCAACCCATCCTTTATCGAATTATTGGCAAGAGTTCGCGACGTCACTCTGGACGCTTACACTCACCAGGATTTGCCTTTCGAAAAGCTCGTCGAGGAACTGGCATCCCAGCGTTCCCTGAGTCATACGCCGCTGTTTCAAGTCACGTTCGTGCTGCAAAATGCACCAATGTCAGCCCTGGAGTTGACAGATCTGACTGTCACTCCCCTCGACATCAGTACCAACAGCACAAAATTCGATTTAACCCTGACCTTTGAGGAGAAAGCGTCACAACTGGTGGGTTGTTTTGAATATAATACTGATTTGTTTGAATCAACTACGATCGATCGGGCAATCGGTCACTTACAAACCTTGCTAGAAGGAGTCGTTGCCAATCCGAAGCAGCACCTCTCTGAACTGCCTTTGCTGACTGACGTAGAACAGCATCAGCTGCAGGTCGACTGGAATCAGACTCAGGCAGATTACCCCAGAACGGCCTGTATCCATCAATTGTTTGAGGCTCAAGTGCGGCGTACGCCTGATGCGATCGCAGCAATCTTCACAGACACAGCAAAGGCATCTTGCAGGGGAAAATTGCTGCAGCTAACTTACCGGGAACTCAACGCCAGAGCTAACAAACTCGCCCGCTACCTGCAACAGCTCGGTATTGGTCCAGATGTGCCCGTCGGCATTTGTGTCGAACGCTCTCTGGCAATGGTCATCGGTTTGCTCGGCATTCTCAAAGCTGGTGGAGCCTACGTGCCGCTCGATCCCAACTATCCCAAAGAGCGGCTGGACTGGATGGTCTCTGATTCCCAGTTGCCTGTCCTCTTGACCCAACAGTCGCTGCTCGAAACATTGCCTGAATCACAAGCCCGAATTCTCTGTCTGGATACGCACTGGCCTACCATTGAGTCGTACAGCCCGGAAAATCTAGAAATTTCTACCGTCTCCAGCCAGCTGGCTTATATCATTTATACCTCTGGTTCCACTGGTAAACCGAAAGGCGTGCAAATTGAGCACCGAAGCGTCGCTAACTTTTTAACTTCAATGCAACGGCAGTTCAATTTAACCTCTGCCGATCGTCTATTAGCAGTGACGTCCATTTCGTTTGACATTGCTGTTCTGGAGTTGTATCTGCCCCTGATCAGTGGAGCGTGTCTTGTCGTCGCCAGTCGTGCGATCGCAACGGATGGCAGGCAGCTGAGCCAGACCCTGACCGCAGTAAATGCAACGCTGATGCAAGCAACCCCTGCCACCTGGCGAATGCTCCTGACAGTAGGATGGCAAGGCAATCCGGCATTAACCCTGCTCTGCGGTGGTGAAGCCCTCAGCCGCGAGTTGGCCCAAGCGCTACAGACAAAAGGAGCTATTCTATGGAACCTTTATGGGCCGACAGAAACGACAATCTGGTCATTGATTCACCCCGTTCGAGAAATAGACCCATCTACCCCAGCAATTTCTATCGGACGCCCCATTGCCAACACTCAGATTTATCTGCTTGATGCCGACGATCGGCTTGTTCCCATTGGTGTCCCAGGCGAGCTGCACATCGGTGGAGAGGGTTTAGCGCGAGGATATCTCAACCACCCTGAACTGACCGCTGAAAAGTTCGTCCATCATCCTACTTTGGGTAGGCTATACAAAACCGGCGATTTGGCTCGTTACCAGCCCGATGGCAAGATTGAGTATATGGGACGGTGCGATTACCAGGTCAAGATTCGCGGTTTCCGTATCGAATTAGGAGAGATCGAAGCCGCATTAAATCAACATCCTCAGGTTGGAACAGCCATTGTTGTTGCTAGAGAAAACGCAAACGGGGGGAAATGTCTCGTCGCTTATTTAGTGCCTGCTTCAAACAGCCCTGAGCCATCACCAACCGTCGTTCCAGGTGACCTCAGCCGTTTTCTTCAGCAGAAGCTGCCAGATTATATGGTACCCGCTGCATTCGTCATGTTAGAATCGTTGCCATTAACGCCCAATGGTAAGACAGATCGCAAAGCACTCCCTGCTCCAGTAATGGGAGGCAATGTTGACTTTGTTCCCCCTCGCAATCTTGCAGAAGAACGAATTGCAAATCTCTACGCTGAGATCTTGGGATTGAAAACTGTGGGAATTTACCATGACTTTTTCGAGTTAGGGGGACATTCTTTGTTAGCCACTCAGGTTCTATCCCGCGTGCACGAAACATTCGGTTTAGAGTTACCGCTGAATAGCTTGTTTGAAAGGCCGACGGTTGCAGGCTTGGCTGAACGTATCGAGACGATGCGTTTGACACTCGATCGAACCTCAACCGCTCCTGTAACTCCAGGTTCAGGCAGGAAGGAGATTGTGCTATGAAAACGATTGAAGCATTTTTGGCTTATCTGTATAGTCTGGATGTCAAGCTTTGGCTTGAACCTAACAATGGGGCATCTTCCACAAAACCTTGCCTGCGCTGTAATGCCCCTGAAACTGTTCTAACCGAAACTCTGAGCGCTCAAATTGCCGAGCGCAAAGCCGACATTATCGCCTTTCTTAATCAAACTCATTCTGCCTCAAACCTATCCTACCCAACCCTGCGGCCAGTATCGCGACAGGGCAATCTCCCCCTTTCGTTCGCACAGCAACGACTCTGGTTTCTGGATCAACTGGAGCCGGGCAATCCTCTCTACAATATTTCTGGAGCTGTTCGTTTGCAAGGTTCGTTGGATGCGATCGCGCTAGAAAAGAGTTTCAATGAAATTGTACGACGCCATGAAGTTCTGCGAACCGGCTTCAAGACAGTGGAGGGACAACCCGTCCAGAGCGTTATCCCTCGCCTGACTTTACCCTTGAAGATCGTCGACTTGCAAGGTTTAGGACAGGACGAGCAGGAAACTGAAGTTTTGCACCTTGCTAAACAGGACACTCAACACCCTTTCGATCTAGCACAAGGCCCTCTGTTGCGGGTGACTCTGGTCAAACTGGAAGCAAGGGAACAGATTGTGCTGGTGACGATGCATCATATCGTCTCTGATGCCTGGTCTACAGGGATCTTTATTCGGGAACTGACCGCGCTCTACCCAACCTTCTTGACCGCTCAGCCTGTTTCTTTACCAGAGTTGCCCATTCAGTATATTGACTTTGCGGTCTGGCAACGACAATGGTTGCAAGGCGATGCGATTCCCCTGCGGGGAGGCAAAGCCAACACAGCCCAACTTGCTTACTGGCGCAAACAATTAGCGGGTGCGCCTGCGATGCTGGATTTACCCACAGACTATCCACGACCTGCGGTGCAAACGTTTCAGGGGGCGACCCAGTCTTTCACACTATCGCCAGACTTATCGCTTGAACTGAAGCAATTGAGCCAACAGGCAGGGAATACCTTATTTATGACCTTGCTGGCGGCGTTCAACCTCCTGCTTGGGCGGTATACAGGGAGCGAGGATATTGTGGTGGGGACGCCGATTGCAAATCGCAATCAAGTCGAAATAGAGGAATTAATTGGCTTTTTTGTCAATACACTGGTACTGCGCGTCGATCTGTCCCATAATCCGACAGTGCGCGAGTTACTCGGTCGGGTGCAGCAAGTGGCCCTTGAAGCCTATGCCCATCAAGATTTGCCCTTCGAATCCCTGGTCGAAGCACTACAACCCCAACGTTCCTTGAGTCATACACCGTTGTTTCAGGTCATGTTTGTGCTGCAAAATGCACCAATATCGACGGTTGAGTTGCCAGGGTTGACCGTAAGTCCGTTGGAGATTAGCAGCGATAAGGCCCAGTTCGATCTGACCCTATCAATGCTGGAAACAGATCAGGGATTGACCGGACGGTTTGAGTACAATACAGATTTATTTGCCGTAGCAACGATTGAGCGGATGGTGGGGCATTACCGAACGATATTGGAAGGAATGGTCGCTCATCCCGAACGACGGCTCTCTGATTTGCCGTTGCTCACCCCAACGGAGTGCGATCGAATGCTGAGGGAATGGAACGACACTCAGGTTGCTTATCCCGATCGTCAATGTATCCATCAGTTATTCGAGGCCCAGGTGCAGAAAACACCTGATGCAGTCGCTCTGGTATTTGACAACCAATCGTTGACTTATCGGGAATTAAATCAACAGGCCAATCAGGTGGCGCACTATCTGCAAACCCTGGGGGTGAAACCAGAAGTTATTGTTGGGCTGTGCGTACCGCGATCGCACGCAATGATAGTCGGACTGCTTGGCATCCTCAAAGCAGGGGGAGCGTACCTACCGCTAGACCCGGCCTATCCCCCAGAACGTCTGACTTTCATGCTTGCAGACTCGCAAGTGCCACTCATTTTGACGTTAGAAAACCGGGTGACAGGTTTACCCAAACATACCGCCAAAGTCGTTTGCTTAGATACGGATTGGCATGCGATTGCTCAGAAAAGCAAACAGAATCCTGAGAGTCAGGTAACGGTTGCAAACCTGGCTTACCTGATCTACACCTCAGGGTCAACAGGAACACCCAAAGGCGTCTTAGTCAGTCACGAGGGCTTAGGTAACCTGACCCAGGATAAAATCCGGACCTGTCGCGTTCAACCCGATAGTCGCATTCTGCAATTTTTCTCCTTGAGCTTCGATGCTTCGATCCCAGAATGGGTGATGGCATTTGGGGCCGGTGCTGCCCTGCATTTGGCAACACCGGAGGATTTGCTCCCGGGTCCGGCGCTGATGCAACTGCTGCGCGATCGCGCCATTACCCACATCACCCTTCCACCCTCAGCACTGACCGCATTGCCCGAAGCAGACTTACCCGCCCTGCAAATGGTCTTAGTGGGTGGAGAAGCTCCCTCACCTGAACTCATCGCCCAATGGAGCAAAGGACGACTCTTTATCAATGCCTATGGACCCACCGAAACCAGCGTCAACGCCAGTATGGTAGAGTGCGGTAACAGCGGTCAGTCTTTGCCAACCATTCGTCCTGCTGCCAACAAACAACTGTATATCCTGGATCGCGATCTGCAACCCTTGCCTATTGGCGTACCGGGAGAACTGTATATTGGTGGAGTCGGGCTGGCGCGGGGATACCTGAAGCGTCCGCAAAAAACGGCGGCGACCTTTATCCCCAATCCCTTTAGCGACCAACCCGGTAGTCGTCTCTACAAAACAGGAGACCTGGCCTGCTATTTAGAAGACGGCAACATCAAATTGCTCGGTCGTCTCGATCGTCAAGTCAAGCTTCGAGGGTTTCGCATTGAACTGGGCGAAATAGAGACGTTGCTCGCTCAGCATGCTGATGTGCGAGAAAGTGCGGTTATTGTCCGTGAAGACCAACCCGGAGACAAACGCCTGGTCGCCTATTTGGTAGCAGTTCTGGGCCGAATGCCAACCAAGAGTGCTTTGTACCGCTTTGTCAGAGAGACATTGCCGAGCTATATGGTGCCTGGAGCCTTTGTGATGCTGGATGCATTGCCGCTCAATGCCAACGGTAAGCTCGATCGCCGGGCCTTACCCGCACCTGAGATTGTCCGCCCTGAGCTAGACACAGCGTTTTCAGCTCCTCGTACCCAAACTGAGGAAATTCTGGGTCAAATTTTTGCTCAAGTGCTTGAGATCGATCGCGTGGGAATTGATGACAATTTCTTTGAATTGGGAGGGCATTCGTTACTCGCAACAAAGCTGATTGCGCGATTGAGCAAAGTCTTCCAGATGGACTTCTCAGTTGTAGATCTCTTTAAAGATGCAACGGTGGCTGGCTTAGCAAAGCAGATTGAGAGCGCGCAGAAGTTGGGAACGCGATCGCAGCTTCAAACCGAGCAACTCACAGTCGAGGCAAAGCAAGCGTACTTCTCGTTACTTCAGGCTGACGCAGTTCTCGACTCTTCAATTCAAGCCGATTCTTTGGCACAGACAGCAACCCAAAACAATGCTATTCTATTAACTGGAGCAACAGGGTTTATTGGTAGTTTCTTACTTTACGAAATCCTGCAACAAACCGAAGCTAAAGTTTATTGTCTGATCCGCGCTCGTTCTACCAGATCTGCTCAAGAGAAACTGCAGAATTGTCTGAGCAATTATCATCTCTGGCAAAACGATTTTAGCAATAGGATTGTCCCGATAGTGGGCGATTTATCGCAACCTCTCCTAGGGCTTTCTAGACAAGAGTTTGAATGGCTAGCTGCTGAAGTGGATACCATCTACCACAACGGTGCTTGGGTGCATCACGCTTCCCCTTATGTGCTACTGAAAGCAACCAACGTTCTGGGCACTCAAGAAATCTTGAGACTCGCTTGCCAAACGAAAGTCAAACCTGTTCATTTCATTTCTGCAACCAGCGTCTTTGCATCAACTGATAATGTTGAAAAAACTGTTTTCAAAGAACAGGACAGTATCAAAAATCAAACTCCTTTGGATGGCTATAGTCAGAGTAAGTGGGTCGCTGAAATGTTGGTTAAAGCTGCCCGCGATCGCGGCATCCCCACCTATATTTACAGACTGGGACGAGTCTCAGGCCACAGCCAAACAGGCGTCTTCAATCAAGATGATTTTCTGTACAGATTGATAATTGGATGCGTACAACTTGGCAGCATTCCCAACGAAGCAATGATGCTGGACATCATTCCAGTTGATTATGCTAGTAAAGCAATTATCTATCTGTCAAATCAAGAAACATCTTCAGAAAACGTATTCCATTTAGTTCATCCCAACCCTGTTTCCTCAGATTTGCTATTTGAAACCCTTCGTTCATTGGGTTACCCCATTCAATCTATCTCCTACAATTGCTGGCACAAAAAACTTCTGAAAATTGCTGAAGACTCTCCAGGACATGCACTTTATCCTCTAGTTTCGCTTTTTCCCGCCCGAAAAACACAGATCAAAGCTTCCAATTCATCCGTTTTAAAATTTGACTGTCAGAACACCCTGAACGGACTATCTGGAACTGAAATCGCTTGTCCACCGATTGATTTTCAGCTGCTACAAACTTACTTTTCATGCCTCATCCAAACTGGATTTTTAGCTGCTCCATCAAACCATAAGAAATTAGAGAAAGTAATCTAGGCTTCAGACTAGGCGGTTGATCGAACTGATACTTCCAAACAAAAAATTTTCAAACAGCTTGTAGAACTAACCATATCTATTGCTAAAGTTCTAACAATAAATCGACTGACCACCAATAACGATTGAATAACGCAACAGAACAGCTCAATGTCCACTTTTTGAAAATAACAAGGAAAGATTCTATGTTTTCAGAAGATCGATATACCGATTACGATCCCTGGGCCTGGTTATACAACGAATCAGAAGCACATTTAGCCTGCAGACGACTGCTACCAATCCTGAAAAAATCACTTCTGAAACACCTTCCTGAGAGATCCCACATCCTGGATCTATGTTGCGGCACAGGCCAGATATCGCAACAATTCATATTGAGAGGACATCAGGTCACAGGATTAGATGGTTCTGAGAAGATGTTAGACTATGCTCGAGAGAATGCTCCAGGCGGTCACTTCATCTTAGGTGACGCCCGTTCCTTTGAATTTCAAACTGTCTTCGATGCTGCTGTAGTTACTGATTCTGCTCTTAACCATATAATGAGTCTTGAAGAACTCAAAAGGGTTTTTCAAAACGTATATAACGTCCTTAAAGAAGAAGGAATATTTTTCTTCGATCTCGGTTTGGAGAAGCGCTATCGTAACATTTCTATCAATGATGGCGAACTGAAAGAGACTTATGCCTGGGCTGTTGGTGAAACCTACGACTCAAACAAAGAGATAGGAACATTTACTATTACAATATTTCAGCCAGTCCAAGTAGACACCAGCAAACAAACGACTGAATTCAAACTCTTCATCCCACGTTTACAGCGCTTTATTTATAATAACTTTTTGCGTTATTTTAAAGCATCAATTATCTTACAGTGGGTCAACAAAATTTGGTCGTCTTCAGAGATCGTTTTCTCAGTCAAACCTTATCCCAGAGCAGCAATCGAATCTCTCCTTAAAGAAGTCGGTTTTACCCAAATCAGCACCTACAATTTTCTCGGCCTAAAAGCCTCAAAGAATACTAATCAGTATGCTTATTTTGTGGCTCGTAAACCCTATCAACCTCCCAGCACATTAGCAAACTCTGCAAAAGACTTGAGTCTATCTAGCAAAATAAAATCATCGGTTTCTACAGCTTAAATGCTGCCCAATCTCTCATGGCAGAATTATTTCTCTCCTGGAAGATGACTGTATAAAGGCTCTTTCGATTTAGATTTTCTCTAAAAAGTGCAAACATATTTTTTCAATTCAAACCAACAAGACCCATGAACAGTGTTATCGAAAAAGACATTAGCTTGGTGCTTGAGAAAGTCTCTGACTCCAAACAAAAGCATTTGACAGCATTGATCGATCGCTATAACAAACAAACCAGGACTTCAAAACAGTTTGCACAAAGCTACCGCCGTGTTTTAGCAGATCCAAGGCAGTCAGAGTGGTTTAATTTTGCCACTAAGGAAATGTGCTATCTCCTGGTAGGGGAACGATCTCAAGGTTCGCGGGTTTGGGATATCGATGGCAATGAATATATCGATATCTTTATGAGTTTTGGTGCTAATCTCCTGGGGCATAATCCTCCTTTTATTAAAGAAGCGCTTCAAGCACAACTTGAAAAAGGGATACAACTGGGACCACAAGCAGAATTCGCGGGTGAAGTTGCTGAGCTAATTTGCGAGCTGACAGGGATGGAGCGCGTTGCTTTTATCAATACTGGTACGGAAGCAGTCATGACTGCAATCCGATTAGCTCGTGCTGCCACTAAACGTCCTAAAATTGCAGTTTTTGCGAATTCCTATCACGGCCATTGTGATGGAGTATTAGTCAAACCCCGCAATCTTCTGAGTCTTTTTAGCAACCCAGGTCAACCGCCAGCAAATGGCAAACAGGTGTCCAAAAATCAGCAGCAGAAATTACCAGGTTGGCTCGAAAAGTTCGTTTTTAAGGCAATGAAAATGAACTTTGGTTCCCAGGCGCTACCGTTGGCACGTGGATTACCACCAAATATTACTAAAGATGTCTTAGTTCTAGACTATAACAATCCTAAGTCGCTCAAAATTTTGCATGCCCATAAGCATCAATTAGCTGCTGTTTTAGTGGAGCCTGTCCAGAGCGGTCAGCCTGATGTGCAGCCCAAGGAATTTCTCCAGCAGCTCAGTCAACTTACCCAGAAAGCAGGCATCGCTCTGATTTTTGATGAAATGGTAACTGGTTTTCGCCTTCATTTAGGGGGGGCTCAAGCCTGGTTTGGCGTGGAAGCAGATATTGCAACTTATGGGAAAGTGGTTGGTGGTGGCATGCCAATTGGAATTATTGCCGGTAAAGCTCGTTATCTGGACAAAATTGATGGCGGATTTTGGGAGTACGACAATGATTCATATCCTCAAATAGAAAGAACATTTTTTGCTGGAACGCATTGCAAGCATCCTCTTTCTATGGCAGCTGCACGAGCTATGCTCCAGTATTTAAAACGTCAAGGGCCAACACTTCAACAACAGTTGAACCAACGTACAGCCAATTATGTTGAACAGCTTAATGTTTGTTTTGAAGCCAGTCAGTTGCCAATCCGAATGGCAAATTTTGGTTCGTTCTTCGGTCCTGTTTTCCCAAAAGATGCTGTCCCTTCAGAAATTTTGCCTTTCATGGGTGGCTTGAACTTATTACGCTATCACTTGTTTGATAAAGGGATTTTGCTGCGTGGAGAAGGAGGAGGATTCCTATCAACAGCTCATACTGATCATGATATTGACTGTATTCTTCAAGCCATGAAAGATAGCATTGCTGAGTTAAAGGAAGCAAAGATTTTTCCTGATTCTGTCTGTTAATTTATCTAAGAGGATTTTTGAAAAGCTCTAATGCAGGTAGAAAAACATTCCAGATCGCCCTGAATCTCTCTTAGAAAGGGGAAATTTTGACCGCAATTCCTCCTTTTTTCAGGGTGGACTAGGAGGATCAAATACTTTTCAAACAACTTCTAAGAGCGATTCATTTTTCCTTGAAGCATCAATGTTAGACGATAGAGCTGATTGAAGAAGTCCAACAAACTTTATAGCAATGACAATTTTATCTAGATTTTTCAGAGATTGTCTATTTGCTGTGCCAGTTACGAGCTTAAGGTGATGTCTGCAATTATCGATTGAATAGTTCTAACCTTTACCCATCTATGAATCAGCATGCTCTCCCGTCTAACTTATATCTAGTAGTTCCTGGGGATTTGCCTGTTGAACAACAACTGAATGAAGTAAAGAAAGTCCGATTGTGTCGATCGCTCAATCAATTGTTGCAAGCTTTGGTTCAAACTTCTAATCAAGCTGCCCTGACTATGATTAATCAAGAGTTAGCAAATTTCAATCTCTCAGGCATCTTTCCCTGCCAACCTTCAGTGACCAAAACACCACTGAAACCTTGGGAAGTTGAAGACTACAACAATTATTTTCAAGTTAGCCATATACGCACCCAGGATCCTGCTTTTTGTGTTGTGCATAGTCTCTTGACTGCCTATCAGCTTTTTCTCGCATTTGACGATCGCGATCGCGAATTCGATGCTTTTCAAGTAAGACTTCTGAAAGAGGGTTTAAAGAGTTATATCTTTTTGCTGGCACGAGTTTTTGGATTGCAGTTGGAGGAGATTCGATGAATACAGTTGAATTACCAAAAGTTGCGATCGCGCTCGAATCCCAGCAAATTTGGAAGGGATTTCACTGGCTATTTTTTATTAATATTCAGGGATTAATCATTTGTTTGCGCCGTTTGGAAACGAATCTTGCGATCGGTAATGTTTCAGCAGCAGCAGTTGAACTGGAAACAGCGACCGATCTCATGCTGGCGTCTGGAGCTGCGATGGAGCTAGCAGGCAGTTTCAGTCGGCAAGAATACGAAAATGAAGTTCGTCCTAGTATGACACCTCCTCAGGTGAAATCAACTGATTTTAGTGGGTTGATGTCCTGGGATCATGCCTTGCTGATGGAAATTTGGAAAAGGCTTCGTCCAGCGTTTGAGACTCTACCTGCAAAGCTAAGCACTCAGCACGATCGATTTATTTCGGCTTATTTCAGCATGGCAAATGCCCACAGTGCAGTATGTCAAAAGTTTGGGGGAAATGAGGCAGGGAGTTTGCGCTGCGATAAGAGGACAGCAGTCACAACATTAGAAAAATTTGCTCATAATCGGTGGCAGTTGCTCGATCCGAATCAGCGAGTTATCGGCGGCTGCCCATTTCGCGATCCTGACTTTGATGGAGAAAGTTGATTGCGATCGCGTCCCATCCTACGCAGACTCGCATTGCTTAATTTGTTTCTTTCTTACTACCCAGATGCTATGAATCCCTCAACAACAATGGACACCCTCAAAACAATTCTGATTAGTTTGGGCATTCCCAAGGAAATGCTTCAAGATGACACCCTACTTCACCAGGATCTACGACTCGATTCCACAGAGATCGTCGAAATTTCTCTGGGATTGAAACGCAAGTTGGGAGTTAGCATCAAGCTTGAAAGTCGTCAAGATATGACCCTAACGCAAGTTTGTCACCGTATTGACACAACACTCCTTGACAGTTCTTGACGATCGTTCTTGAAGGTAAAGCACGTCCATATTGAAACTTGTCGTCCTCCCTGGAAACAACACCCCACAACCCAATACCGTTCGGTTAAGGATAGCGGGTTCAATAGAACAATAGACTGGTAGGGGCACGGCAATGCCGTGCCCCTACGCGAGAACTTAATTCTCATTTCTAAACCAAACAGTATTGCCTCACGACCCAGAATGGAAAGGAGCGAGATAGAGATCTGATATGAAAGGAATCGGCATTGATATCGTTCCCATCCCTCGAATTACTCGCTTAATTGAACGATACGATCTCGAAACGCTCAGTCTGTTGTTTGTGTCGAAGGAGCTCGAACGTTGTCAAGCGTCGAGCAATCCTAATCGCTCTTTTGCAATTTGCTTTGCCGCGAAGGAAGCCGTTGGGAAAGCACTAGGCACTGGCTTAGTGGATATTGGCTGGAATGAAATTGAGGCAACGCCTCTCCAGGATAAGGTCATCGTCCAATTGGAGGGGGCAGCCAGCAGCCAGGCAAAACGCCTGGCGATTCGTTCCTGGTTAGGACATTGGTGTTCTTGGGATGACCATGTTTTGGTTCGCATGCTTGCAGTTTAAAGCGCCAGAATTCATTAGGATTTAGAGAGAAACGACATGGAAGGTATTGCTGAACGGTTACCCGCGATTTTCAATGTGGCCGCTTACTTCTTAGAACATAATCTGGCAGCAGGCAATGGTCAGAAGATTGCTTTGTTTTATCAGGACGATACTTACACGTACAACCAGCTGAGTTACCATGTGCAGAGTGCAGCCCAGTTACTGCTCAATCTTGGCCTGAAACGGGAAAATCGCATCGCAATTCTTTGTCCAGACACACCAGAGTTGTTTTTTGCGTTTTGGGGCGCAATCTGGATTGGGGCGATACCAGTGCCCATCAACACAGCTTGTGGCATCGATGAAGTGCATTACATTTTGCAAGATTCGCGAGCCACTATTTTATTGACCACAGCGGCTTGGCAAGAGAAGCTCGGATCGGTTCAGTTCCCGTTTTTACGGCACACTCTGCTCCAGGATGGAGACAACCCATTTTTATCTCAATTACACGAGCAAGTAAAACCAGATCAACAGGTAGCCGAACGACTGCCACCCGCTGAAACTTCTCGCGAAGAACCAGCGTTCTGGCTATATACTTCGGGCAGTACGGGCCGTCCCAAGGGAACGATCCATCTGCATCAAAGCATGGTGGTTTGTGCAGAGTGCTATGGCAAGGCAACACTAGGCTTAAAGCAAGACGACATCACCTACTCAGTTGCGACGATTCCGTTTGCCTATGGTTTAGGCAATACGCTTTATATGCCTATGGCGGTGGGCGCTGCGACGATTCTATCGGATGCTAGCAATGCCTTTGACATTATTGCTGATGTCGAACGTTACCGCCCGACAGTCTTCTTTGCCATCCCAAGTGTCTATGCCAACATACTAGCTGTGCGAGATATTGCCCCTCTGGATGCATCGTCGCTACGCTTGTCTGTCTCTGCTGCGGAACAACTGCCAGAACCAATTTGGCAACAGTGGCGGGAGATATACAACCAGGAAATCTGTGAAGGAATTGGGACAACTGAGTTTTTGCATATTTTCCTTTCGAATCGATTGGGGCATTGCAAGCCAGGGACATCTGGTTACCCGGTTCCAGGTTACGATGTCCGAGTCGTTAGCGAAAATGGTTATCCTTGCCCTGTTGGTGAGGTGGGCGACCTCCTGGTGAGTGGGGAAAGCTTAATGTTGGGGTATTGGAACCGGGTGCAGGAAACGCGAAAAGCACTCTATGGCACAACGATGCGGACCGGTGACAAGTACCGGCGCGATGCTGATGGCTATTTCCAATTTATGGGGCGCAAGGACGATCTGTTTAAGGTCAATGGTCAGTGGGTTTCTCCGCTGGAAATTGAAGCTGTTTTGCACGAGCATGCGCAGGTTTTGGAAGTTGCGGTGGTGCCTGAGGCGGATGAGATTGAGCAATTAATGGGGGTAGTTGCTTATATCTGTCCGCAACCCGGGCAGGAGCCGTCACCTGAACTAGAAACGAGTATTTATCGATTTGCAAAACAGCAGTTGCCTCATTTTAAGGCACCGAAAGCGATTCGCTTTGTGGAACGTTTACCGCGGACTTCCACTGGAAAGGTTCACCGTAAGTCGTTGCAGCAAACCAAAGTTCTAGCAATTAATACCAGTGACTGAAACAAGTATCTATATATTTTAAGGAGAAACTGATGGTAGCAGCACTGAAACCGATTTTGAAGTATCAGGAAACTTTTGTTCCCGGTAAATGGAATGCGATCGCAACCTTACAAACTCTGCTACAAGCAGGTATTTTTTCCAGCTATGTAATGTATGAGAAAGAGGGCGAGATTCGTATTGCTGGCAACGAAATTGCAAGAGTATCCGTGAGCCAGGACTCGGTTCGCCTGACTGGTCTGGGAACATCTCGTTCAGAACGCGCCATCGATCCGTTTAAGCAAGTCGGTGAATTGTTGGGGACGTTGTCGATTCGAGACTGGACAGCCTATGGCTATGTTTCCTTTGACATGGCAGGCTTTTATTCGTCTTACTCAAAGGCCATTCAACAACCCTTGCTTTGCTTTTTCATCCCCGCAATCGAACTGTGTTTCCATAGCAATGGAGTTCACATCAAATGTGACAATTTTCCATTAGAGCGGATTCGCGATCTGTTGTCAGCTGATAGCGAAGTCTGGAACCCTTCACCTGCCCCTTTGTCTGCAGACTTCGAAGATTGCGACCGATACTCTGGTCAAATTGAGACGTTGATTGAAGCAATTCAAAATGATGAATTGCATAAGGCAATTATTTCTCGCTCCCGGAAACTGACTGGGAAGTTGGATGTACTCGCAACTTATGCGGCGGGTGCTACTGTTAATAACTCTGCGCGGTCTTATTGCTTTGACCTTGGCGAAGTTTGTGCAGTTGGATTTAGCCCTGAAATTTTAATGGAAGTCCATGGCGATGGGATTGTCGTCACCAATCCGTTAGCAGCAACTCGTCCTCGCGGACAATCGAACGAAGAGGATGCACGTCTCATGGCTGAGCTGTTCACTGATGCCAAGGAGGTGAAAGAGCACGCCCTTTCTATCTGGCTGGCACAGGATGAAATCGACTCATTATGCGTCCCAGAAACAGTACGGATTTTCAATTTTATGGAAGTCAAGAAATATCGGTGCGTGCAACATTTATCTTCTCGAGTTGGCGGTCAACTCAAACCAGGGAACACATTGTGGGATGCATTAAAAGTTTTGTTTCCAGGCATTACAGTCGCTGGGATTAACAAGCAGCAGGCTCTGGCATGGATCGAACGTCTGGAAGAAGAACCCAGGGGCGTTTATGCCGGCGGAATCGGTTGGGTCGATAGCCATGGTAGAGCTGATTTGGCCATTGCGATTCGGTCTGTATATCAGTATGGCGACGAAATCCGTTTGAATGCTGGAGCCGGTATCGTTGCTGAATCAGTGCCTCGCAATGAATACATAGAGTCGGTCAACAAGATGAATACGATGTTGACGAATTTGGTGTTAGAGTCTTAATCGTGGACTAAGCCAAATGCAAGGCTCTGGATGGCCTGGTTGTGAAGATGAATTGGGGAACACCCGTGATGATTCGTCAAGGTCTTAGTATTGTGCCAACAGCACAAATTTCAGAACTTCTGAACATTAGGAAGATTCAGTTTGAATCGCAATATTTTACCTGTGCAGAACGCGACCTTGCGGGGAGACATGCAGATCGAGTTCAGTATTTCGCCAGTCGCTTAGCGGCTAAAAGGGCGGTGCTTAAGGCGCTCGATCGAGGAGAAAGCAAGCGGTTTTTATGGCTTGAGATTGAGATCCAGCGATTGCCAACTGGCCAACCCTATGTCGTTTTATCAAATCGGTGTCAGGATATTGCAGCAATGTTGGGTGTGACACAGTGGCTTCTGAGTCTGAGTCATACAAGGTCTTATGCAGCGGCAAGTGCGATCGCGCTGCATCAAGTTCCCAGTTAAGAAGAAACGTATTTTTTTGTATAAGTAGAAAGGAACCCAAACATGGATCGAAGCGAGACAGAAGATACTACCATTTATAAAGTAGTTTTGAACCATGAAGAACAATACTCTCTCTGGCCTGTCCATCAAGCAAATCCCTTGGGATGGAGCGATGCAGGCAAAAGCGGCCTGAAGCAGGATTGCCTGGACTATATCCAGACCGTTTGGACAGATATGCGACCGCTCAGTCTTCGAAACAAGATGGACGTTTTGTAGGCTATAGGTCCCAATCGATCGGAAGGTTTGAGTTGCGCGGGCGGATTCGCAGCGTGACTAAGCTCGCCAACTTTGTCGGGACAGCGAGAAGGAATGATTTATCTATCTTGAGGCCCCCTGTATACTGGATCGACTCTCAATACTGTTCGGTTTAGAAACGAAAATTAATTTCTCGCGTAGGGACACGGCAATGCCGTGTCCCTACAGGTCTATTTTTCGTAAAGTGATTGAATCCGCTATCCTTAACCGAACAGTATTGGATCGACTCTCTCCAAGGTCGGGATATCGGGTACTGCGATGGTTGCCCGGCATGGACTGCTCCGATCTGGTTGCGATCGCACTTACTCAGCCAAAAAGAAAGCATGCTACAATGCGAGTCATTTTGCGTCTGACTGCTTCTGTTGTTCGCGGTTCCATTGCCAGAAGCCAAGGATAAACAGCAAACACCCGAGCATGAAATATACACCTTCAATCCATGTGGGACCGGGCGGGACTTGCTTGAGAATTAAGACTTCGACAACAATATGGCCCATCATAATGATGCCTGCGATCGCAGCAGCGAGCGATCTAACAGAACTTTGGAGCAGTGCCGCGATCGCAGCAATCAGCGAGCTTCCTCCAACAACAAACATCAAGATCAGGGCTGGGAGGGTGTAATCCTTGAAGGGCGTTCCGCTGAGCCATTCAAGCGGGAACTCATCAGCACCGACCAGGATCGCGATTCCTCCACCCATCGCGGTCAATGCGATGAAACCAGCGATCGTAACGATCGAGATGCGTAGAATGTTCATGCCAGCGACTTCCTCTACTGTCCGCTCTTTTCCAACAAACTCGAAGCAACCTGATGAATCAGCGGTATTCCTCTAAAGATCGATATTTTTGAGCGGATGAGTACTCCCTACACGCTCAGAAGCCCTTACGATTGCGACAATTGAGCCACGTCTAGACGTTCGCTCCTGTCAATCTCATCGTAGCACTCGTTCAACAAAACGGATGAGTTTTTTACTCCCAACTTTCGTAGGTACCCAACGGGGCAGTTTCTTCAGGTGCCACTTTACTGTCCACGAGAGGGATTCGTCGGGCAAGATTTCTGAGTAAGGCCCTTAGGGTTCTACTTCAGCACAGGTACCTGGCCCATTAAAGTAAATTTCGATTTCTCCCTCGCCGGGCGCTTGCCGATCGGGTGGAATATAGCGGTTTGCAATGAAATTCAGTACCCGGTTTCGGTAGGGGCTTGGCAGTGCCAAGCCCACCCAAGTTTTCTGTACTTAACCAGACTGCAAATTGCTATATCAGGAAACGATTTGACGAATAACTTGCGATCGGTCAGGCTAGCGAGCCAGCCATCGGAAGCATCTGCGTAAAGTTTTTGACTCTCCGGAGCGGTTTGCTCGTCGTATTGTCCCCAAGTGAAATCATTACGTTCAGTCACCGTAGGTGATTTGCAGGAACCGGAACCGTAGATGCCTGATCCTGTGGGATAAGAGACGACGCCTTCTGCAGGGACGCGAGAAATTTCCCAGGGAGCATAGGTCACGCTTTTGTCGCTTTCATTCTTTTTCCGCGTTCCCATGCTCCGCTTGGAAACGGTATTTGGGAGGCTCCAGCCTCCTACAGCCATTTCTCGCGAAGCTGGAGCCTCTAGAAAAAATTTTCCAGGCTGAGCCTGGGACTCAGGAATCATTCTTGTCTTCTTGCTGTTAATGGGATTAAGATTTGTTTTAATTTACTTTCTACCAATTTAATAATGCTATGAAGTTTATCAACTTACCCAGGTCGTTGCTAAACCACAGCTATGATTAGAAATTTGCGTATACTTGGATCAGCACGCTCAGGCACTACACTTCTCTGGATACTATTATTGCAGAATCTTGGCACGATGGGGATCTATCAACCCTCAACCACTCGTGCAGGAATTTTATCGAGTAAAAATGCTAAAAGCCCTCTAAGTTTCAAGCAAGATAGATTCTTCTCGATAGCTTATCAATTTTTATTAGGGTCTTGGGATAATTCTCAACTTGATGAAGATGTGCAGGATTTTCTCTATGGCAACAGCAATCTGGCAAAGAAAGTCTGGATATCCAAAGATATAATGAGAGCAGATCAGAGCTATCACTATCAGTTATTTGAGCCAAAAGTAAGGTGCGATGAGGATGAAATCTTTAATGTTTTTCTCTTTAGACACCCGTCCAATTTTGTTTCATCTTGGAATAAGGAATTCACAAAAGGTGGTATATCTAAATCAATGCTTGATGCTCAAGTGTCCGCTTACAAGAGATTCTGGGATATTGTTTCTAGATACACTGACCTGGACACCAGAAATTTCCTGGTTATAGAATTTGAAGCATTTACTCAAGAGCCTGAATATTTTCTGGAAAAGATCAACCAAAAGAGCAACCTTGAACTATCTTACAATAGACGAGATTATTCAAAGAAAAAGCTTGGAGAAAGGGTACTATTTGGCAATCAACTCCATAGAAAGTTAGTTTTAGGATACAAAGCTTTAGCATCTCCAACTTATCATTCTGTCAATCACCACTCTCAAGTTTTTCCCATATACTCCAAGGCTCGACTTGAAAAGCCATTCCACATTGAGGCTGCTCAGTCTTTGTTGTATTCTTATGAAAAGTTTCAAGAGATAAGTTTGAGCTTATCTCCTTAGCCTTAAGCTGATGCGCTTAGGAATGTGCGGCAAGGAAGCCTGCCACAGTGCCAGTCATTTTGCTGCTGACTGCTTTTGTTGTTCGCGTTTCCACTGCCAGAGGCCAAGAACTAACAGCAAGCATCCGAGCATGAAATACACGCCTTCGATCCCTGTGGGACCGGGCGGGACTTGCTTGAGGATGGACACTTCGACGACAGTGACCTGCCATAATGGTACCTGCGATCGCGGCTGCAAGCGATCCGATGGGATTTTGGGTCATGGCTGCGATCGCAGCAATCAGCGAGCTTCCTCCAACAACAAATATCAAGATCAGGGCTGGGAGGGTGTAATCCTTGAAGGGCGTTCCGCTGGGCCATTCAAGCGGGAACTCATCAGCACCGACCAGGATCGCGATTCCTCCACCCATCGCGGTCAATGCGATGAAACCAGCGATCGTAACGATCGAGATGCGTAGAATGTTCATGCCAGCGACTTCCTCTACTGTCCGCTCTTTTCCAACAAACTCGAAGCAACCTGATGAATCAGCGGTATTCCTCTAAAGATCGATATTTTTGAGCGGATGAGTACTCCCTACACGCTCAGAAGCCCTTACGATTGCGACAATTGAGCCACGTCTAGACGTTCGCTCCTGTCAATCTCATCGTAGCACTCGTTCAACAAAACGAATGAGTTTTTGACTCCCAACCTTGGCCGGTATCCAACGGGGCAGTTTCTTCAGGTGCCACTTTACTGTCCAAGAGAGGGATGCGCCGGGCATGATTTCTGAGTAAGGCCCCTGGGGTTCTACTTCAGCATAGGTATCTGGCCCGTTAAAGTAAATTTCGATTTCTCCCTCGCCGGGCGCTTGCCGATCGGGTGGGATATCAGGAAACGATTTAATGAATAGCTTGCGATCGGTTAAGCTGGCGAGCCAGCCATCGGAGCCATCTGCATACAGCTTTTGACCCTCCGGAGCGGTTTGGTCATCGTATTGTACCCAGGTGACATCGTTATGCTCAGTCACTGCAGGTAATTTGAAGGAACCGGAACCGTAGATTTCTTCGCCTGTCGGATAAAAAACGACGCCTTCTGCAGGGACGCGAGAAATTTCCCAGGGGGCGTAGGTGACGCTTTTGTCGCTTTCATTATTGATGGTGTAGTTGAGAATGATGGCGCGTTCTGCCAAATCGGCTGAAAATTTTTTGGTGACGCTCACTCCTAGCTCTGAACTGACGGCACTGGTCATGACAATGGTCTGACCGTCTACTGTCGCAGTGTAGGGTTGATTATCAATGGCCGCAATTGGTGGCCAATGCCAATCGCTTTGGGGACTCGTCCAAAAGGTGGAACCATAATTGTCTGGATTCACGGAGGGCCCAGTCAATATGTTTTCGCCGTCGATGGCAAAGGTAGTAATGCGGGCACCAATTTTGGGATCGACTGCAAAGTAGAGGTCGCCAAATTCCAGGACGTAGCTATCTCCTCTCTCAATGGGTAGAACGAGTTCAGGCGGGTCTTGCTGTGCAACTAGAGCGACGGTACGATCGTTATCCAGAGAGGTTGCGATCGCGGGTGTTGCGACTGCTGGGCTGATGTTGGCGATCGCGATCGCGATGAGGACGACCATCATCAAGGCAGTTTTAGTCAGGGCCGATCGAATTAGAGAAATTCGTAACATACTGAATTGATGAAGCAAAATAGGTTCCATGAGTTTATTAATCCTTATGTTACTTACCATAACAAGCAATACAGGGTCAATGACCTCCAAGGCAGGGGAAATTTGAGCTGCTGCGATCGCACTTTCTCTCAGGGTTGCATGTGTTCTTTAGCCTGATAAAAATTGATATCTTCTCGTGCTTCCGTAGCAGGATCGTTTTTTCTCAGTTGTTTTTCGACGTCGATTCTAGCCATTAAACCTCAAGAGATCTTTAAGTTGTTTATATTCTGCAGGTTGCAAAGTTAGTATTATAGAGTACAAACCAGAAAAGGCTCACTGCAATGAACGCCACACATAAAATGGCGAGGATTGGGCCAGAGAATAGCCAGGCCAATCCTGCCGAAGGACATGTTCGTTGGTCACCCTTGAAATCGACCTGGATCGGTATCATGTATCTGGGCGCAGTGATTGGAGGGATTATCACCTTTACCTGGAGCGCAGTCTTACTGTTTCTGATCGCGAGTGCATTAACGCTCTGCGCTGGCCATTCTGTTGGCATGCATCGTCGTCTCATCCACAATAGTTTTCAATGCCCGCAATGGCTTGAATACATCCTGGTTTATTGCGGGACGTTGATTGGTTTAGCAGGCCCTTTCTCCATCATCCAAATGCACGAGCTGCGAGATTGGGCTCAACGTCAATCCCATTGCCACGATTACTTTGCCAGCCGACAGAACCTGTGGAAAGATTGGTTTTGGATCCTGCACTGCGATATCCAGCTAGATAATCCTCCTGTCGTCAACTATGAACCTCGAATTGCAAACGATAAGATTTATCACTTTCTTGAGAAAACTAGACTGTTACAGCAACTTCCGTGGGCCATTCTGTTCTACACACTCGGGGGCTGGAGTTGGGTGGCCTGGGGCATCTGCGTTCGAGTCAGCGTCTGTATGACGGGCCACTGGTTGATTGGCTATTTTGCCCATCGCTGCGGTCATCGCGATTGGGATGTCGAAGGGGCAGGGGTACAAGGATACAACATCAACCTCTGCGGACTGATTACGATGGGTGAATGTTGGCATAACAATCACCATGCGTTCCCCGATTCTGCGAAGCTGGGTCTCCATCCCCATCAGACCGATCCGGGCTGGTGGATGATTCAAACGCTAAAAATGATGGGATTGGCATGGGATATTCAGCAACCCAAAGATCTTCCGGTCAGACCTAATCTGAAGCCCATCACATCTTGATCGGACACAGCTAGATGAGTTGGGACAGAGTTTTAGTGCTGGAAAATTTCATGGGCGTTGGTCGTATTTTTGTACGGTGACGTAGCCAGGATACCTGAGTACCTCCGATCGTTTTCAAAACAGAATCTGTGACAGGAATTTTTGGGTGCGTTCTTCTTGGGGATGTTGGAAAAATTCTTCTGGGGTGCCTTCTTCAATCAATCGGCCTGCATCCATTAGGGCAACACGATCGGCGACTTCGCGGGCAAAACCGACTTCATGGCTGACGACGACCATCGTCATGCCGGACTCGGCCAGGGCACGCATGACGTCGAGTACTTCCCGCACCATTTCTGGATCGAGGGCGGAGGTGGGTTCGTCGAAGAGAACAATTTTGGGCTGCATGGCCAGGGCACGTGCGATCGCAACTCGCTGCTGTTGTCCGCCCGATAGCTGAGCTGGATACTTGCGGGCCTGAGGTAAGATACCCACCTGTTCCAGCAATTGCAGGGCCAGTTCCTCTGCTTTCGCTCGCGGCCAGCGTCGGACCCAGATGGGAGCCAGGGTGACGTTTTGCAACACGGTCAGGTGTGGAAACAGATTGAACTGTTGAAACACCATACCCACTTCTCGACGTACGGCCTCAATATTGCGCAAGTCGTAAGACAGTTCAATTCCGTCCACCTCAATCCGCCCTTTCTGGTAGTTTTCCAGGGCATTGAAGGTACGGATAAAGGTAGATTTGCCCGATCCAGATGGTCCCATAATGGCGACCACTTCTCCCCGCTGGACGGTGAGGCTGGCACCGCGCAGCACATGAAATTTGTCGTACCATTTGTGAACGTCCTGGGCAATGATGATGGGGGATTGTTCGCGATCGCGGGTTGAGGGTTGATTGGGTGTTGTTTGCGGATGGTTCATGTCGTGTCTCGCTGAATAAGCCGATCCTGTACCTGAAGACCTGAAATGGCAGGTTAAATTTGGCTGCAAGCAGAAGGACTTTGCATTGGGTTGGCTGTTTTTCTATCTAACCTGAATATTTGGGTCAATTTCGCCAACAAATGCGATCAAAGGGATAGTGTGTAGTTTGCATGTTTAGCGTTCCTAATTCTCAGACCCTATGGTATCAGGATAGGATGGCCAACAGTTGAAGCTGTGTTCAAGGCGTTGGTAGTTTAAGCGATGAATTGGAACCTGGAGCCTTCGGCTCCAGGTTCCAATTCATCCCTTCTAGTCGCCAATACCAAGTTCAACGATTGATGTGAAAGATCTGATGGGAAAGACCGATGGGAATGAATACTCATATTTCTCGAATGCAAGCGGTACAATCGCCGATTATTCCCATTGTGGGAGAGTTGATTCGCAGTTGTCCGGGGACTATCTCGCTGGGGCAGGGGGTGGTTTATTATGGTCCGCCGCCGGAGGCGATGGCTCAGTTGCAGGAGTTTTGGGCCGATCCAAATAATCAGCGATACAAGTCGGTGCGGGGAATTCCACCTTTGCTAGCTGCGATCGCAACCAAGCTCGAAGGCGAAAATGGTATTGCTATCAATGGACAAACGGCCATCGTGGTGACAGCAGGAAGCAATATGGCATTTATGAATGCGATCCTGGCAATTACGGCTCCAGGGGATGAAGTGATTCTGCAAACGCCGTATTATTTCAATCATGAGATGGCGATCGCGATCGCAGGCTGTACTCCAGTCCTCGTTGCCACAGATGAGACCTATCAGCTTCGACCCACTGCCATTGCCGACGCTATCACAGATAAAACCCGTGCAGTGGTGACTGTCTCGCCCAACAATCCCACTGGTGCAGTGTATTCAGAAGCTGACTTGCGAGCCGTTAACCAACTCTGCCGCGATCGCGGCATCTATCACATCAGCGATGAAACCTACGAATACTTCACCTACGACGGTACCCAACACATTTCTTCTGGAGCCTTTCCCCACAGCGCCGATTATACCCTGTCCCTCTACAGTCTTTCCAAAGCCTATGGATTTGCCAGCTGGCGCATTGGCTATATGGCCATTCCCCACCATCTGCTCGAACCGATCGAAAAAATTCAAGACACCATTCTCATTTGTCCCCCAGTAGTTTCTCAATACGCTGCCTTGGGAGCGCTACAACGCGGCGCAGATTACTGTCGAGGATATATTGGCGCAGATACTCAGCCCCCGAAAGACGGTATCGCCGCAGTCAGAAATATCGTCTGCAACGCCCTCAACCGCCTGGATGGAAAATGTACCATTGCCCCTGCCGATGGTGCCTTCTATTGCTTCTTGAACGTGCATACCGAGCTGGATGCTTTTGAACTGGTGAAGCGACTGATCCAGGAGTACGGCGTCGCCGCCATGCCCGGTACCGCGTTCGGCATGGAGAAAGGGTGCTACCTGCGCATTGCCTATGGGGCCTTACAATCTGAAACAGCAGCAGAGGGGATCGAACGTTTAGTCCAAGGGCTACAAGCAATCGTATAGCAGGAGGCAGGAGGCAGAGGGCAGGAGGCAGGAGGCAGAGGGCAGGAGGCAGGAGGCAGGAGGCAGGAGGCAGAGGACCGAAGACGGAGGCAAAGAGAAGAAGGGAAAAGGTTGTTTATTTTAGCTTTGTGCTTTCTGGGAGGTCTGAATCCATTTTCGTAGTGCTGTAACGTTGAATTTCTAATCAAGTCACGGCATTACCCTACTCCGGCAGATGTGTCATCTCCAAAGCAATTTAACTTGTTATCCAGGCACTAGTCCTGGTCTAACTTCTGCCCTCTGCCCTCTGCCCTCTGCCCTCTGCCCTCTGCCCTCTGCCCTCTGCCCTCTGCCCTCTGCCCTCTGCCCTCTGCCCTCTGCCTTCCAATCTTCCTACTGTCTCTAAGTTGATAACCCAGTCCTAAGTCCAGGCACGGAAGAATGTATTGTCTTCCCAGACAGCAGCCGTGCGGCGTTCGATCTCCGCTAGCGCCACCTCGGACAGGGGCTGAAATTCCTGGGCAACGCGGATGTTCGACTCTAGCTGCTCAACGGTCTCAGCCGCGATGATACAACAATGGACACCCGCCTGAGACAGGGCGTAGCCCAATGCTTGATGCATCCCCTCCAGCACCCCCGGTTTGAACAAACGACCGTAAGCTGGAACCTTCATGGCAATGACCCCGACCTGTCGTTGTTGCGCAACGGGTAACACTCCTGAGATAAACGGACGCGGATGGTGTTTGTCGGCAGCATTGACCGGAATTAAGGTGGTGTCGAAGGGATAACGACGCAACCCTGCAGCAATAATGGCCGGTTCGTGGTGACCCGTGATCCCTGAAAACCGGATTAAACCCTGCTGTTTTGCTTCTTCGATCGCCTGAATGGCACCATTTTTGCCAAAGATTTCGTCTAGCTCAGACTCAAAAGAAACGTGGTGGAGTTGCCATAGATCGAGAAAATCGGTTTGCAAACGTTGGAGCGATCGTTCGAGTTCGCGCCAGGCTCCATCGCGATCGCGCTTTCCGGTCTTACTCGCCAGGAAGAGGTTAGAACGATAGGCAGGCAACACCCGACCCAAATACTTCTCGCTTGGTCCATAGCTGGCAGCGGTATCGAAATACCGAATCCCCAACTCCAGGGCACGCTGAATAATTTCAATAGCCTGCTTTTCTCCTTTTGGCCAGGACAACGGCGTTCGTCCAGCACCGCCTAAACCCAGAATCGGAACCATTACCCCCGTTTTCCCCAATGTCCGTTCCGGTAAGGCTGTCGTTGGTAGAATTTGGGCGGATGAGATTGCAGCATTCTGCCTGCGTAAAACATTGCATCCCAGGATGCTCATCGCAGTCGCCAGACTCCCCAAAGCAAACGTCCGCCGTTTTAGTTTATGTTTCATCACTGACTCCAACACTGTGTTGGGTATGTTAAAAATAATCGAAGCTATCTCCCCCAATCATACCCTGTATCATTAACCAGGTAGAATACTGTGGATACAAATTTAGTCTGCTGCAAAGGAGGCTATTAGCACCTTACAAGCCAGAGTATGCTTGAATAGCTCCTGGTGCTGAATACAATCCCCAGGAATCCTCCGGAAGTCATGCTTTCTGAGCGTACAGATTTGAACCTCGTGCTCAAAAAGCATGACTGATTGACTACTACCGATTCTGGGAAGGGAAGGGAAAAAATGCATTACTCGCAGTTTTGGTTCATTACCATCGTCAGTTTCCTGCTGATGGTGGGGAGATCTTTCCTACCCAACACCATGACCTTTTGGGTCTGCGGAGCCTTCAGCAGCAACGCCCTCTCCTGTGCCGCAAATGGGAGTAGCGCTAACCGCGCCAACGCGGCCCAAACCATTAGACCTGTCCGAGAACTGGAGTGGGATCCCCCCGGAGGGGATCTTCCACCCCAATTCCCGAATGAGTCTATTGAAAAAATCGGCGACATTCCTCGCCTCCGCCACCCCGAAGTCCAGCTTCCCAACGACTTCCGCATTCTGCACCAGATGCCAATGCGCTCCGGTAACCGGGAAATTTTGCTTGTCTCCCCCTCCACTGGCACCGAGCAACGCTATCTCATCAGTCTCCAGGACAATGAGACGTTTGAGTTGTTCCAGGCCGAATTCAGTAAAGTAACAGGTATCGACTGGCGACTGTTTGCAGGTAGAGGCAACTTCAATATCGATCCCAAACAAATCCAGCAACACCTCAGCAACTTCGAGATCTCCTTCATCGACAACGCGGTTACAACGTTACATCTTGCAGAAGGTTCCACGGCCGAATTTACAGCTGAGCAGGCCATCATTCGCTCGCCAGATGGACAAGAATTAGACACTATCTCTCTACTACAAACCGAACTGTCAATCATCGATCCAGCGATCGGCTATATCCCCACAGCGAAGATTCTGGTTACGCCTCCAGTGCCCAGAAGCCTGGTCTTTGACGGTGCAGGTGCTAACCGTTACCCCTATTTAGCCAGATCGTTGACTGTTGAATCGCTCAGACCCTATTTAAATCCTGTTTACTGGCATACAGGGGATTTTGTGTCTGGGGAAAATTCTCCATTTGACCCTGGACAGCGTTTCCTGGCTCAATCGGAACCAGATTGTCAGCAAACCGTAGTGGCTTCCTTCTACACTGGGGCAACTCAACTTGATACCTGGGCAAAACGCCTGATTTCCAGTCAAAATGAAACCACAAAACTGGCAGGCTGGGCCTTGAAATTTGGGGCCAGAGCCCTGAAAGACAATATCAGCCCTGGAGCGGCTCATGTCCAGGACTCCATCTGCAAACCACCTGTTCAATGTGACGAGGAAAAAGTCAGCGGCGGCAGCGAAGTCCGCACCAATCTGTTGCAGTTACCTGCTGATATCGATCGGTCGCAGGTTTCTCTCCAATACAATTTTTTCGAGATTCCCGATCGCCTGGAATTTTACTACGATGGCGAGCAGATTTTTGCCATCGGCCCCGCATCAGGTGAGGATACCCAAACCTTACCCATTCCAGATGCGGCGAACCAGATAGGGATCGCTCTCACGGGTAGCCAAGATCCAAAAACGAAATGGTGGTATAAAATTTCTTGTTCTCAGGAAGAAGGGAATGGGGAACAGGGAACAGGGAACGGGGAACGGAAAAGGGGAGATAGGGAGTAGTAGGGTGTGCAGTGCGAACCGACCTTATGTAAGCGCCATTCGGGTGTAGGGTTCAGGCGGGAGGAAAGAAAATGGGTGAAGGGTGAAGAGAACGTAGCCATCAGTTTTCCCATTGACCTTAAGTTCTCAGAAGCAAGCACAGCCTGAAAACGAGAGAAAATACTCATCTTTACCCTTTAGCCTCTCTCCGTTCCCTATTCTCCGTTCCCTGTTCCCCCTTAAACCGGGTTCTCAGCCCAAAATCGCTGTTTTGCCCAATTATAGGAACCCTCAAACAGGCTGCCTATCAGCAGGCAAATGAGGGCTACTATGCCAAGACGCAACCAGTAAGAAGGCAGGACAGTGCCAAAAGCCCACAAGGGAACCATCAGATTGGTATGGGTTAAATAGATCCCGTAGGAGTATCTCCCTGGCAGGGAAAGGAGACGTCCCAGTTGGGGCATCAGGGTCAAGAGCTGGCATGCCAGGCAAAATTCTCCAACGCCAATCAGGGCATCAGAGGGAACGCGCAACAGGGGCCAACCTGCGGTAGATGCCCAATCGCAAGCCACTCCAGCCGCCCACAATAGCAGGGTCAACGGTAGCCAATGTCGCTTCATCAGCAGGGATAGACTCCAGCGATACAGACCTGCAAGGGGGGAAGCTGAGGGATGCGATCGCACGTCCACAGTTCCCTCTTCTGGCTTTGCGCCTTGTCCTTGAAGGATTGCGATCGCAATCGTCATGCCAAACACAAACTCAAATAACCGACCCAGGAAAAAGGCCCCCCGCACAAAAACATCCGTTGCCAGTTCCCCTAACGGCAGAGCGATAACGGCAAATCGATAAACCCACGATACGGCTAAAGCCCCTAACAGCAAGGTTGACCAGCCCCAGCGTCTACCAACCCAGACCAGTAACGGAAACACCAGATAGAGCTGCACGGCCAACCCGATATACCACCAGGCACTATTGAGAAAGAAATAATCCGGCAGAATAAAATTCCGCACCGTTGTCAAACTGGCAATCCAGGCAACAGCAACACCCAGAGGCCCTTGAGACCACACTTCCTGACCAAATGGCACCCAACTTTTATTCGCCACAAATAACAGCAGCACTACCCCATGGGCCAGCCAATAGAGCGGAAAAATTCGCCCCAGCCGCCGCCGCCAGAACGGCACCAACGCTAATGGCCGCTCTCCCTGCTCAGCATTGCCATAACGCCGCCACCAGGAGGCCGCTAGCCCAAAGCCACTCGCTATCAAGAAAAAATGGACGCCCTGTTCGCCCAGCAAGCAGGCTATATTCAATCCGCCTTCTATCAACCCTTTCAATCCCGCATTCAGGGATTCTTCAACAATTTGGGCAACGGTCGGGTAGCCCTCGGAATAGCCCCAAATGTGATAGAGCACCACCATCAAGATCGCCAGCCCCTTAATTCCAGGCAGCGCTTGACTTAAACGGTGATAGGGAGAGTTCATTAAATCTTTCCACACCTGTTCGCGTTCTGGTATGATATCGTTTCTATGGCTTAAATTAAGTTATCTCCTGGGGAGAGGTGGCCGAGTGGTTGAAGGCGCAGCACTGGAAATGCTGTTTAGGGGCAACTTTAACGAGGGTTCGAATCCCTCCCTCTCCGTTTAAATCGATCGGTTTAGATTGATGAGTTTGAAGTGATGAGTTTGAAGTGATGAGGAAGGGTTATCCATGACTCAGGGGACTCGACTTCGCCGGATTTTAGAACAGCCGGGTATCCTTGTTTTACCAGGAGTTTACGATTGCATTGGGGCCAAGTTGGTTGAACAGACTGGCTTTGATGCAGTTTTTACCAGCGGGTTTGGGATTTCTGGCTCTACGTTGGGGCAACCCGACTATGGCTTTCTGACCGCAACGGAAATGCTCTATAGCGTTGGCCGGATCGTGCAATCCGTCAGCATCCCGCTCGTTGCAGATACAGATACAGGCTATGGAAATCCGCTTAATGTCATTCGCACGGTCACAGACGTTGTCAAGTTAGGAATAGCGGGCATCATCCTGGAAGATCAGGAATGGCCGAAGAAGTGCGGGCACTTTGAAGGGAAGCGCGTGATCCCAATGGCGGATCATGTGGAGAAAATTAAGGCTGCGGTCTATGCTCGCGGGGAGAGCGGTCTGGTGATTATTGCTCGCACGGATGCCCGTGCCCCCTTGGGATTGGAGGAAGCGCTGCGGCGAGGAAGAGCCTACTTTGAGGCTGGAGCGGATGTGGTTTTTGTCGAGGCTCCCCAATCGGTTGACGATCTGCGTGCGATCGCGGCGGCTTTTCCCGATGCACCCCTGTTTGCCAACATGATCGAAGGTGGCAAAACCCCCTTCCTGACTGGCCATGAATTGCAAGCCCTGGGATTCAAAATTGTTGTCTTTCCTCTTTCTGGCTTATTTGCGGCCACCAAAGCAATGGAAACCTGCTTCAGCCAACTCCGGACCCAGGGCACGACTGCAGGATGCAAACAGGAAATAGCCTCTTTTCAGGAATTTGAGAAAACGATCGAAGTTTCTAAATATAAACAATTAGAGCAGCAATTCCTGCAAAGCAGTGAAGGGTAGAAAAATGGGGCATGGTCAATTCTTTGGGTTGGGTTGCTGCGGCCGCAGTAACCCAACCCAAAGTCCTTAACATTTTGGTCTCATTCGATCGGGATACCCATCTCGATCTGCTCTGAATTTAGCTTCATTCGACAAAATGCTTAACAGAACTTTGGCAAAGGGCTTAACAGAACTTAGCTTTGTGAACTATCTTAGAGAATATGAGAGATAACCCTGTCCATTTTGAAAGCTAAAGTTTTGCATCAGGGCAAGCGATGGCTTTTAGCATGGCCGGAGTTTAAGCAATAACTGAATTTTCTGTCTGTCTTGAGATCAACGAGGAAACCCGTTGGAAAAACCATTGGAGAGCCAGTTGGAAAGCCAGTTGAATAGTCCCTCTGTCAAGCCTGCGGTTCTGCTTCAACAACTCATTGCGATCGTAGTAACAATCTCGATCGTCATCGCTTTAGTCATTTTTGGTCTGCGCCAATTACAAGCCTCAGATCCTTATATACATGACGTTCTAGCCCTCAATGGCGATCCGACGAAAGGGCATGCTATTTTCCAGATGAACTGTGCTGGCTGCCACGGACTGGAAGCAAATGGGCGAGTTGGGCCAAGTCTGTTACGAGTCTCGTCCCACAAATCAAAGGTCGGTCTTATTCATCAGGTTATTAGCGGTAAAACGCCGCCCATGCCCCAATTTCAGCCCAGCCCCCAAATCATGTCCGATTTATTGAGTTATTTAGAAACCCTATAAATAGGGGAAGTTGAGAGAATAAAATACACGCATAGAAAGCGGGGCAGTGGCAACTCCAAGGATGCATCAGGGCTTGGCACCGAAGCCCGAAGGTTACAATTTGTTAAGCTACTGACGCGTTCCAGATCGGTCTGCCTTGAGCGCTAAGAAATAAATTGGGAGATCAAAACGTTTATGAGTCGAACGGTAATTAAATTTTCTTCAGAAGACTGCGGCATTTGTCACAAAATGTCCTTTTACGATGCGAAAGTCTCAGCAGAATTGAACCTGGATTTTGTCGATGTGAAGATGCAAGATACAGCAACCTATCGTAAATACCGTAAAATTCTGCTGACTCAATATCCCGATAAAACTGAGATGGGCTGGCCTACCTATTTGCTCTGCGACTCGCCTGAAGGAGATTTCAGAATTTTAGGAGAAGTCAAAGGCGGTCACCCCAAGGGAGAATTTCGCAAGCGTTTGCAAGCATTACTGGAAGCGACTGTCGAACAGTAGCCTGGGATTATCCTTTGCATCAAGCTAAAAGCCTGTGTTTTTCAGAAAACACAGGCTTTTAGCTTGATGGGACGGCCCGCAATCCTGTTCAGTTTAGACACGAGAATTCATTCCTCGCGTAGGGGCACGGCAATGCCGTGCCCCTACCAGTCTATTTTTCGTAAAGTTATTGAACCCGCTATCCTTAACCAAACAGTATTGGGACGGCCCGATCCTTGTGACTATTATTCTTTCGTAGAAGCAGTCAGGCTGCATCTGCTTTTGAGTGCGCTTCAATAGATTCTCGCAGATCGAAATGCTTGACATTACTCACACAAAGGAGATATAACCATAGAAAGCTCACATGAATTAGATGAATTAGCTTTACAGGTCAAGAAAGATAGCGATTGATGAGTCTGCATACCCATTCTCTATTATTGACTACTCATAAGGGTGCTGTAGGGATGAAGTTGCCTCGTCTTCGTCCAAACCACCTCTCCGCAATGTTTGGAGAACAGGTGGCGCTGTAGGGTTCTGTTTATTGTGTGAGACGATGAGTTGGTTTGAGTGAGGAGAAAACCTCTCATTCAAGTTTGAGAGGAGCACGAGTAACGCAGATAACATCTTCTCAGTTTTTGTTTGCACGTTTTAGGAGAGCTTAGCAATGCACATTTTGCGACAACGAATGGCGATTGTCCCGCTTGCGATCGCGCTGGGTATATCTGCGATCGCTTGCGATCGCAACGAATCGGTTGCTCGATCGGGAAACGCTACTGCCAATGCGGCAACGATCGCCTCTGCTCCAGCCGCGATCGCACCCGTGCCTGATACCAATGCTTTGCCACCCGCCGCCCCTCAACCCAAGCCATTTCAAGCTGCAATTGATACTGCTAGTGGAGCCTTCTCCATTGGCCAATCAGCCACATCAAGCGAAGATTGGCACCTTGTCGCTAGTCGTTGGCAGAGTGCCATCCACCAATTGCAGACTGTGCCACAATCCAGCCCAAACTATGCTAGAGCACAGATTAAAATCTCAGAGTATCAGAGAAATTTTCGAGTTGCACAAAAGAACACCAAACCGTTACAGATGGTATCAACCTCACAAATACAATCCCTACAATCCCCTTATTTAGTCTCATTTTTCCAGTGGTGTTCTCAACAAGATAGCTTACCCAGCAGTGCCAAACATACAGTTCGGGTACTGCTCAAAGAAGCGGGCACTCAAAATTGTTACTGGGCAGACAAAAAGCTAGAGCATCGAACATCGCTGAACCTCAGCTCCAAACAAATCTCTCATCTTGGTCCTGTGTCGTCTCTGCGAAACCTCCAATCTCTCTTACTCAACGACAATCAGATCGCCGACCTCCGACCGCTATCGCCTCTGACGAACTTGACCTGGCTTGAGCTTGGACATAATCGCATTGTAGATATCAGGCCGTTGTCCCCCCTCACCAATCTGAGCTGGCTCGATCTCCAGGCGAACCGGATTTCAGATGTCAGGCCATTATCGTCGTTGGTTCATTTAACCTGGCTCGATCTCAATAACAACCGTATTGCTGATGCCAGACCCCTCTCGTTTTTATATAGACTGACATCGCTGGGTCTCGCAAACAATTCAGTCGGTCGATCGAGATGTCCCCTGACACCAACATCGCTCTGTAAATTCTAGACATCTTCTATTCGGCGAGAGAAGAGATGTTAGGTGAGAGAGAAGAAGAACGTAAGCATCTACCAACGTTTTACTCGGCTGCTTGACAGAAGACTGTCAATGTACGGTTTTACGTTCTGTACTGTATGTTGTAATTTCAACCATGATTCATACGATCGATACGCTCCAACGTCCAACCCTGCCACCGACTATGATGAATACGCTTCAACGTCCAACCCTGTCACTGACCATGACAAACATCCCCACCCTGGTTAAACACGTTCTAGATGCAGGCTATTTGAGCGTTGCCGCTGAAAATAAGCTGCGGTCTATGCTCAGAGAAAAATGTGAAGTCAAGGATTTGGAGGCTTTGACCCGGCTACAGCAAGCCGTCATTGATGGCCAGGTCAAACAGGAGTCGCGGGAGGCACTCTATGCTGAAATACGCCGTCACCGTTCTGTAGACTCATGCGGAAATTGGAGTGGTAACCCCCCTGAGGGGAACTACCACTCCAGTTCTCGAACAGGTCTTGTCAGGTAGGATCTATCGCGAGCAGGAAAGATATCGTCACCATTTTTCTCTCATATTCCCGTTTGTTTAGGATTGATTCAGGAGAACTTATGAAATACACCCAACCCAGTGGAGCAAAACTTGCAGGAGTGTTTCTCACGACTGTTGCTGTCGTTTCGATCGCAGGAGCATGTCAACCGACTACACCCTCTTCAACTGAAACTCAAACCTCTACCGTAACCCAACCCCAGGCGACCCAGCCCCAGGCGACCCAGCCCCAGGCGACCCAGTCGGCTGCAAATCGTCTTCCCCCTGCACCTGAAGGTCAGGTTGCAGTGTTAGTGGATGATTTGGAAGATAATAACCGATTCAATCAATTTGGGGGCACCTGGTTTACCTACGATGATAGAAATCAGGGTGGAGATTCTAAAGTTGTTCCAGAAGGATATAGTGCTTTCAAAGCCAGACAATGCGGCCCCGATGGTTCCAGTAAGTGCGCCCATATTACAGGTACAGTCACAACGACCTTCCCAGATGGCTTCCTGGGGATGGGGACAGACTTAAAAAATCCCAACAAGCCGGTTGATATCCGTCAATATGATGGTATCGAATTTTGGGCCAGGGGTGACGGCAAACCCTATCGCATGAAATTTCGTGCAACTGCCACCTCAGACTATGACGACTACGGCTACAACTTTGAACCTGGAGACCAATGGCAGCACTATACAATTGACTTCAGTCAGCTGAAACAAGAAGGGTGGGGCCAGCAAGCGAACTTAGATCGAGCGTTGAGTGGCGTCATCAGCGTTACCTGGCAAACGGTAGGTCAGCCTCATGCAACGATCGATCTGGCAGTTGATAACATCCGTTTTCTGAAGTCACAATAGCTTGCGATCGCAATCAGACTACATCATTCATCGGGTGGGTGGGGGGTGCGTTTCCCAATCCAGGATATGGGCGTGCCAAATCAGGGCAAAATCTCCACTCGCTACACCTGATAATCCTGCCTGCAGAACAGAACTGCCCTCCACCCAAAATCATTCGGGTCGTTTTCTGGAACAAAATCGTGAATCCAAAATCGATAAACTTCTTGCCCAAACAGCCCCAGAGCTTGCTACAGCTCGATTGCAGCAACTTGAAAAAACGACAGCAAAATGAGAGAGCGAAAATACTAACTTGTCATGCTATTCAGGGTGTTTCTATTGTCGTACCCACATTTAAACGGGTTGCCTTATGCCAGAGACTCCTGGCTTCGCTCCAAGATAGCCAGCAGCATGTCGCTGTTCCAGTCGAGATTGCATTGATTGACAATAGTCCCCCCACTGAAGCTCAAAAAATACAAATGCTGTGTGAAGAATATGGCGCACGATATTTTTTCAGGCCAATCGGGGTTGGAGCAAAACGCAACTTTGGAGCAAAACTGGCCAGATATCCCATTATTCTATTTATTGATTCCGACTGCGAAGCAACACCACAACTGATCGAACAGCATCTAGACGTTTATCAAAACAATCAACAAGTGGTGGCAACATTAGGGCCAACACAATTTAAAGGCCCAAAAAATTTTCTCTGGCAGGTGCTCCAATGGACACCATTCCTGATCCCGTTTCGGCTGGCGGATGAAGCTGGTCAGCGCGTCTGGGGACCGTCTAATAATCTATCCTGTCGTAAAGCTATCTTCGAACAGGTGGGAGGATTCGATGAAACATTACCCAATAAGCCAGGTGGGGAAGACGTAGACTTTGGTTATCGCCTTTACAAAGCAGGGCATCTGTTTTCTACAAATCCTCAGGCAACGATCTACCACACGACTGAAACCTGGAACACTGTTGGACAAGTGGTGACTCGCTTATTTCATTGGGGTCAAGGCGAATTCTATCTCTACTACAATCACGGCGAATATCTTCACTACGATTGTCCTAAAGGGCTAGCCCTGGGCTTGCTCATGCTACCCATTGCGCTAGCCATGCCGCTCTTAACCCAGGATCTCACCTGGCTCCTAATGCCGCTACTCTTCTTAGCCGTGAATTTTGCCAGCCGTCTGCTCCTGCACCTGGTTTACCATCCTGAACGTTGGCTTCAGGGCATTCGGGTGCTGTGTGTGGAAATTCTGGTTTTGGTGTACGAGCTAGGCTTGACGGTGCAATGTCTGAAGCAACGTTGGTTTATCCCGCTATATAACCGTTTGATTATTATGCCAGAAGATGCGATCGCAGTCTGGAATCAGCAAGTCTTATATACCTGGGTTCTATTCGCACAACTCATTGTCACTGTTTTGCTCTTTCAATGGATTCAGTCTCTTTGAGATTCAGTCTCTTTGAGATTCAGTCTCTCTGAGATTCAGTCTCTCTGATGCCAATACTATCCAACAGGCATTGATATGCCGCTAATACGCTAACTTACGAGGAGAAGTCATGTCAGGTTTAGCAATCATCATCATTATTATTATCGTTGTCATAATTTTCTTCATTGCCTCCAAATACGACATCAGGAATAGAGGCACCCGAACCACAGGCAATGTCATTAATGTCAACAGCCGAACAAGAACCGATCAGTACGGCGTCAGCCACACCACCTACCACATCACCTACGAATTTCATGACAGTACTGGCAAACGCTGGACAGGCGAGGCCAGCAGCGGTTCCCATCGCAGTATCGGTAGCACCGTTACCGTCTACTATTTACCCGATCGCCCCAGCAGAAACGTCGTCGATCTATAGAAACACAACTTGGGAAGGTCACGACCCCACAAGGGTCACTACTTTCTGTCTCTTCATGACAGCATCCAAAAAAGCTATTGTAAACACCTTGCTTACAATAGCTTTTTAAGGCGTGTAAAAATTCGGCTTCTTTAAGCACGGTGTTGAGGCTGCCAAACTTTGATCGTACCGCTAGTATCGCCGCTGACCAGGGTCTCGCCGTTATTGCTAAAGGCAAGAGACAGCACCCAATCGTTGTGTTCTTCAAGACTGCCTATTTCACGGCCTGTATCTACCTGCCAGAGTTTGATGGTTCGATCCCAACTGCTGGTCGCCAGGGTTTCCCGATCTGGACTGAAAACAACGGCACTGACGCGATCGGTATGACCAGTCAGGGCGCGGATCAACTCACCAGTGGTTGCCTCTCGCAGCTCAACGGTGCCGTCCATTCCACCAATCGCGATCGCACGACCGCCCGGATTGAACGCAAGCGACGAAATCAGAGTTGTCGTTTTGAACGACTGGACTAATTTGCCATCATAGGTTTGACGCACCCTCAACCGCGATGGGCCATCGCCAGTGATAAACGTCTCGCCATCAGGCTGAATGGCTAAGCTTGAAACAGGAGAGATATAGCCAGTCAGCGTGTGAATCTCCCGCCCTTTGCGCCAATTCCACAAGCGAACGATCCGATCGGCACCGCCGCTGATTAAGATTTCCCGGTTGCGGCAAATGGCAACTGCCAGGACAGCCTCACTATGACCGGCAAAAAAGCCTCCTAGAGTACAAATAATCTTTCGTCGGGTCAGATCCCACAGCCGGATAGTTTTGTCAGCACTGGCGCTGGCAAGCACTGCCCCTTCCCAACTGATTGCCAGGCCGTGGATCTGATCCGTGTGTCCTCGCAAGCTACTGATGGCCTGTCCAACGTTGAGCTGCCAGAGTTTGATGTTCTTGTCGTAGCTGCCGGAAATGAGCAGAGTGTTGTCGGGCGCGATCGCGATCGCAGACACAGCATCCGTATGGCCCATCAATGTCCGTCGGCAAGCCCACTGCGTGCTAGCCACAGTCGATGAAGGGGTATCGCTGGCCTTTGCACTGGTAGAAGCCGTCGTTCTCGCCTGCCGCTTCAGCAGAGACACTTTCTGGAAATCTGCATTCGCCTGGTGCTCGTAGCCCAACTTTTCGTTCAAGAAGCCGCGATATTGATACGCCTTAATATAATCAGGATTAGCCCGAATTGCCTGGGTAAAAGACTCAATCGCGTCAAGGTACTGCCCTTCCTTGGCCTCCTCGACTCCACGATTGTAACAAGCCTCCGGATCGAGCCGCTGGCGAGACACCCCCGTCCTGGCCGTTGCAGTCGTCGGCCCCTCAACCGCCAGCTTGAGCTGTTTATAGGCATGGTTAATTTGCTTAAACCGTTCCGCCGCCTGCTGCTGACGTTGCGGATCGTTAGCAAAGCGATCGGGATGCCAGGTCTTTGCCAGCAACCGATAAGCCCGCTTCACCGCCGCTGGCGAGGCACCAGGTTCGATCCCGAGGATTTTGTAACATTGCTGGATGGATTCGTCCATCAGTATTCGCAAAAACTCAGAGCGCATTAGCGATAGCCTAACATAGCCCTGACCAATCAGTATACTGTCCGCATCAGGTATCAATTTCCCTACACGGTAGTCTTCCAACGGTAATGATTTTCGAGCGGGCGGTCGGAACCCGCCTGCTCAAAAATCGTTATTTTCTCCCTACTACTTCCCTACACGACAAGGAAAATACTTTCGAGCGTGCAGATCGTACACGGTAATACCAGCCGCCTATAGCGATGACAAAGATGCCAACCTGGGGGCAGAACGAAAAGACATCCTGGACAATATTGGGCGTCGTTTTGCCCGCAAATCCAGTCAAGCCAACGCAGAAACCTTCAGAAACATCAGGGCAATCCTAGAACTAAAAGGGTTCCATTCTCGATAATGCGGCGGATCGCCTTCAAAGTTTCATGTTTTACACCAGGGAAGCCTCTATCTTAATCCTCAGAGCATCAACGTTCATACTTGCAAGGTTTAAGTTTCAGAGTAATGATTTCAGGTATTTTTGATCGCTTCTCATTTCCTCTAATTATGCATGAACTCAAACAATCCCAAATATTGAGGTAATTGCGCTTGAGAGGCTCTATATGAATTTCAGGAATGTCTGATGCCAGGAATGCCTGAAATCTTTACTAGAAAAAGCTTTCAACTTTAGAGATAAAAGTCAGCCATAGCAATTCTCAAGCTAGTGAGGTATGGAAATGTGCCCCTGGCTTCGGCAGGGGCACATTTCCATGTACTTCAGTCGCACGGGAACCGCCATAACATATTTGCTCTATATAGGCAGCCCTTTCAGCATGAACAAAAGAACTATCAAAGACTAGCGTAAAGTTACAATTAGAAATTAGGGTTGGCAAATTCGCTCAAATCGACGAAGGTGGATAGAACAATGAGGTACTCTATGCAAAAGAAATATATCGTCCGATTAACTGAAGAAGAACGTTGCCAACTTCAAGCCGTGATTAAGAAATTAAAGGGCACCAGTCAAAAAGTTCGTCGAGCACAAATTCTGTTGAAGGCAGATGTTGAAGGAGATCAATGGACAGACCAGCACATTGCTGAAGCGTTTGGCTGTCGAACCAAGACAGTGGAAAATATTCGCAGACGTTTTGTCGAGCGTGGGTTTGAAGAGACCCTCAATGGTGCCCGTCGGACAACCTCCCCCGTCCAGAAATTGCTGAATGGAGAGCAAGAAGCCCAAATCATTGCGATAAGTTTAGGCCCGCCTCCCAAAGGATATGACAATTGGTCACTGCGGTTATTGTCACGTAAAGTCGTAGAACTGGGCATCGCAGATCAGGTAAGTTATGAAACGATACGACGCACGCTAAAAAAAATGGAATGACGAACCGCGAGATCGAGTATTGGGTGATTTCGCCTGAATACGTGCGCTGCCCAGGCTACGCCAACACATTTCCCGCATCTCGCTCAGGAGCGCGAACTGCGACTAGAGGTTTCCGCTAGCGGCTTTGATACTTCACTCAGTCTTTTCCGAGCCTGATACAATGCCGAAAACAGCCCATCGATCGCGCCATTCTTGTCATCCATCGTCATCTGCGTCTCCAATGCTCGCCGAGCTGAGTCGTAACATTGCATCAAATCAGCCTGAATTTGAGACGGACTGGCCCCTGACGCGATCCCGACTTTGACAACAACTGTCCCATCTTCTTTTTTTTCAATGCTAAGGGTATCGAGATGGGCCGCCTTATGCACGGTGGCAACTTTTCGATAAGAACAGACAAAAGCTTCCCAAACAACTCCATGGCGGAACACCAGCTTGATGGTCTCCGGACCGGGGTTAAATAATTGATTGAACTCTCCGCTCGAAAAATTTCCTTGCTTGGGACGACGATCGTGTTGGCCGTCTTTCAAATAGACATAGTGGCAAATAACACCTTGGAAATTTGTGTCGCTGTTGACTTTCCAGTTCTCCAGACAGACCCCAGTCAGCTGAGCCTCGGCAAAATTAGCAGCAGAGACGCGGGTTCTGCTAAGGTTGGCGTTGCGGAGGTCGGCACTGCTGAGGTTGGCCTGGCTAAGGTTGGCCAAGCGGAGATCCGCCTCGCTCAGATTCGCTTCGCTCAAATCGGCCTCGCTGAAGTTGGTGCCATTCAGCAGGGCTTCGCTGAAGTTGGTGCCGCTGAGACGCGATCGCGTACAGTTAGCCTGACTGAGATGGGTCCGACTGCAGTTAGCGCGGCTTAGAAACGTTTTGTCAAGATTCGCTTTAGTCAAGTCCGTACCGCTGAGATTGGCCCCAGAAAGATTGGCCAACCGCAAATCTGCACCCCCAAGATACGCCTCGCTCACTACAGCACTGGTCAGGGTTGCGCCCTGCAGATTGGCACTATTCAGATGAGCCTCTTCCAACTCAGCCCGACTCAGGTTGGCACTGCTCAGGATAGCCTCGCGCAGATCGGCCCGTCTAAAGCAAGCGCGATACAGATTGGCTTTCGTGAGATCGGCATGGCTCAGGTGAGCATCGCTGAGATTGGCATTTCGCAAGTCTGCCTCGCTCAAGTCTGCCTCGCTCAAGTCTGCCTCGCTCAAGTCTGCCTCTTTAAGGTTCACCTTGCCCAGATCGGCCCCTTTCAGATCGGCCCCATGCAGATTCGCTTTACTAAAATTCGTTCCTCGCAGGTAAGCACCTCTCAGGTCGGCCTGGCTCAGGTTAATGCCATTCAGGTAAGTACCGCCGAGGTCTGGTGTGGTTTGAGGATTCTCCTGCCGCCAACGATTCCAGGCATCGACACCTTTCGCGAGTAGGATCGCATGCTCCTCGTTTGCCATTATGTTCTTCTCTCAGCCCTGAAAATACGTACGTAGAATTGCGTTGCCTTCCAGCATCCCGGAAACGGTTTTTCCTAGACTAACCTTTATAATGCCCGACCAGGTTCAGTAAATTGCAGTTTGTAGCAGTTTGTAGAGTGGACATTGTCTACGCAAATACCGCTATATTGGTCAATAATCGCAACCTGGCCAGGGCGGAGAAAAGCAATGGCAACTCCCGTCGGCAACGCAAGATACATCAACGCAAGATACATCTGGCGTGTCCGATAAGAGAACCCTGAAATGCTAAGGAATGAGAATTTACACAACTTGGAAGGGTAGCGCCCCCGAGGGGGGCGCTACCCCCCATTTCTTTGTGCCAGAACGGAAAAAGGTGATTTTGAAAGCCTTGCTCCGCAAGGCTTTCAAAATCACCTTCCAAGTCGTGAATTTAATCATTTTGTCAATCTGTAGGGGTGCTCCTTGTGGGAACCTTGTCATATCGGGGCGATCGCAAGGGATTGCCCCTACAGGATCCTCATTTTATTTGATTCTTGTTCCTAAAATAAACCTGCCGCTGCTAAAGCGTCGGCGAGAGACTCTGACACATGAAGCGACTCTGCCCACTGCCAGAGATAGCCAAAATCCAGCGTCTCTCCCTGCAGTTTCATCACCCCCAAAATATCGCGCCATTGTTTGTCCGATTGCTTGCGCGTCATGCGGTACCAGAGCAGCTTCTGCAAAATGATGTCTTCTGCTGTGGGTAACACCAATTCTCCATTGGGTTCTCGGACTACTTGAGATCGCCGACGCCGAAACTCAGATTGCTGAAAGGGATCGTCTTTAAGCACAAAAATGTCAATTTTCCCGAGTGATTCATTGTCGATCAAGTTAAAGGAGCGCTGGTAGCGGACTGCATCTTGGACAGCCTCCTCAGAAACATAGAAGCGGGGTACAAGTGCCTGGATGAGTGAAGTTATCTTACCCGGGGACAAGTCTGCAACCAAGTCAATATCTTCAGTGGCACGGGACTCTCCCAACATCGCGCTGGCGACAGACCCGCCGACTAAATACGGAATGTCTAACCTGTTGAGGATTTGGGCGATATCGAGCGCTAAAGAAATTGGGTCTGAAAGCACGATCGAGGTGTTTTGCTGGCAAATATGCCACAGAATTGCATCAGGGACAATCTCTCCTAATGTTGCTCTAGCAAATTCACAACGAATTTTAGACGGGCTGGCGTTGGGGTATCTCTGTTTAATGCCGCTCAGGTTCAGTTCCCAACATCCTTTTGTCCATTGCGCAATCCTTCCAGCTTTTTGGGTAAGGGGAAGTGCGCGCAACAATCTAAATAACGCCAGCTCTGCCTCAATGCTGGTGTCAAGCGATTGGGTTTGGTAACCAGGAGTCATGCCATTTTGGATTTTAGATTGGTGATTTTGGCTTGCAGACTGCGTCACCTTAGAAGTAAACGAATGCCCTATAAGTTTGTGGGTTGGGTTGCAACGACAGCAGAAACCCAACGCAAAGTCCCCTGGTTGTTGGGTGATTCTGCGAGAAGGCTTGCCCCTACACGGACTCAACCCAACGTACTGGGCTGACACGGCTAATTGGGTGCGATAGAGTTAGGTTATCGACAAGGCTATAATCCTTACTCGATAGACCTCGGAAGCACTAAAGTGCCAACTACGAATTTACACATTTTTAAGCGTGTTATACCACTACTGAATAGCTCTATTTTACCGATTGCAATTAACCAGACATGATATTAGGACATTCAAAATCGCCATTGGTCAATCGGAGGATGAATTCCCAACCCCCAAAACCAGATGCAGTCAACCTTCCCCCTCTGCCCTCTGCCCTCTGCCCTCTGCCCTCTGCCCTCTGCCTTCTGCCTTCTGCCCTCTGCCCTCTGCCTTCTGCCCTCTGCCCTCTGCCCTCTGCCCTCTGCTATTAACGGCTTAGATCTTTGTAGACGATAGTGAGGAATTGTGCCGGTGAAAGGAACCCTTTGCCCCACACTGGGTCGAGGTCTGCAGTTGGGTTAGAGGCGATGAAGGCTTCCAGAGATTGGCCTTGCTGGATGGCGGCTTGGGTGCGATCGCGCACCGCAATGAGCATCTGCCGATAGACCTGAAATTCCGCCTTGTTCGACAGCGGCCCATGACCTGGAATAATCTTTGTGTCCTCTCCAGCTAATGCCAGGATCCGATCCACTGCCGCAATCATCCCCTCGATTGAACCACCGTTCTGAGTATCAATAAACGGGTACAGACCATTGAAATAGATATCACCTGCATGAATGACATCGGCTTCGCGAAAATGGATAACGCTATCGCCGTCAGTGTGGGCAGGGTCAACATGGAAGGTATGAAGCGTCTGGCCGTTGAGATGAAAGGTTACGGTGTCATTGAAGGTGACGACAGGCAACGCTGCTGCAGGGGAAGCCGGAATTTCCCTGCCAAACACCTCCAGGAACTGATCGACACTCATGCGCTTGCGCACGTTATCATGGGCGACAATGACTGCACCCCGTTTACCCAGGTTTTCGTTACCGCCAGTGTGGTCGAAATGCCAGTGAGTATTCACCACAAAGCGAATGGGTTGGTTGCTCAGCTCCCCAATAGCAGCCCGGATCTTCCAGGTCAAGGGCGCAAACTGGTCGTCAATCAAAAAGACGCCGTCCTCACCTGCTGATACACCAATGTTGCCACCTTCGCCCACCAGCATATAGACCCCATCTGCAACTGGGACAGTCTCGATCTCCACCCTGGAAAAGTCCTGAGGCTGGGCCAGGATTGGCGTTGCCAGGAGCGCAATGCCCAAGCCCGTCAAGCCCGCAATGCAATGATGAAGTAACCTCATCAAATCCTCCAAAACTAAAGCCTTGTATGCAAGATTTTTAATCCTTAACAAATTCATCAATCTGCTCGAATTTCCATGTTTAACGCTTTGCTCTATTCCCTTTCTTATCCCGAGGGGATTTATCCAGAGAACGGTAGTGAGCCACTATCAAACAAATAATGCCAGCGTTAATAAACACATCAGCCAGATTGAACACAGGAAATTGAATCAACCGGAAGTCCAGAAAGTCAACCACTTCACCGGCCAGAAATCGATCGATGCCGTTGCCTAATGCTCCGCCTAAAATCAGACCGTAACCGACCTGTTCCCAGGGATGTAGTCTGGGGCCAAACCAGGCAAGCGCAATCAGACCAAGGCTGACAATTAAGGAGAGCCATCGCAACCAATCACCAGACTCGCTAAACAGACTGAAGGCTGCACCGGTATTGGTCACATAAGTAAAATGGAAAATATCTTGCCATAGAGGCCAGGTTTCAGGTGGATTGGAGAGATTGAAATTGTCTACAACCCAAAATTTGGTCAGCCGATCCAGGGCAAGACTTATGAGGGCAGCAACCCAGAAGAGGTGATTTTTCAGGCTCATAGATCGAACTGATAATGTCTAGCATCCAGGGTCGGAATAAATAGTGAGTTGGTGCGTCATTTGATAAACAGCAAACGTCGCAGCAAGAAGGCAATAACGGCTACTGCACAGGCCATACCAATTTGGGCCGGAAGCGGTCGCAAAGAGTATACCAGTATTAACTGCAGCAGATCGGCACTAAAGGCACGCAAAACAAGGGTGTACGCGAGGCCAATTACATGAATGACTGCCAGACCGCAAATGCAGCTAAACCCTAGAGATTCGAGTTTTGGACGGGTTTTAAAGGCAAAATAGCCACACACCCAGGCGCCTGGCACGAAACCTAGCAAATAGCCAAAACTCGGTTTCTCCATGTAACTGAGACCGCCACCGTGAGTAAAAATAGATAGCTCCCCAATCAAACCCAAACCCAGGACGAGATAAAGAACTTGGGCGAGGGCACCTGCATTTTTGCCTCCTAAACAGCCTACCAGCAACACGGCCCCAATCTGGCAAGTAATGCCGAGGGGTTGGGGGTGAATGTCAGGTTGGTTGGCATTCCAGTGCAAGCTGGCAATAAATGCCTGTTGAAAGGTGCCAAGAATGGTAAGCAGCAAGCCAATAAAGGCCCACATGAATAATTTCATCTGTGCGACCCAGGTGACTCTCTAAGGACAGGTCATAGAAAAACCATGATAACGAGTAACGGCTTCTGCCTTCTAAATTTTTAGGGCAGAGGGTGGTAATTCAAAATTCAAAATTCAAAATTTACGTTCTTTTTGCCATGCTGAGGAACTGCACTGATGGGGTACAGCAAGCTTCAACAGTAGGTGGAGTGTGGCTAGGGGTAAACAAGGAAGGATTGAGAACAAAAGTCTGTGGAGTGTTGAAATCAAAGGGATTGCGCTAAGGGAATCGCGATGTTCTGGCTGTTCATGGTTCATTGGGTGTTGTTTATGGGGCGCAGCAATGAACCATGAACCATGAACCATGAACCATGAACCATGAAGCTGCCAAACTTGAAACTGAACTTGCGATCGCAGCAATTAAAAACCATGATAGTTAAATTAACCCACCGTTAAATCTTGTAACCCACCGTTAAACCTTGGTTAATGATTGGCCCCCGGGTGCATTCGTTGGCAACCGGGGGCCATCGAACCCTTGCAGCTGGCAGATCGAACATGAAACATCCCCTGTCAAAGAAATTGCCGCAAATCTTTATTCCTCGCCTCAACAAACTCGAACAGACCTTTGCCATCCTGATTGCAGTTGATATTTTCCTCTTCTTCTGGATTGATGCCTGCTTTCCCCAGCATCGAGATCTACTAGCTGACAAGAATCGGCTGCTAGAACAGATTACCAGTCTCATCTTTTTAGCCAGTTTTATTGTGGGGCTATGCTGCACCCTATGGCTTCCTAGAGGCAGGCAGAGAAAGGTTTATCTCGCAATTCCCATCATTGGTCTTTTTGGCTTTTTAGAAGAAATCAGTTATGGGACTGCCTTCTTTAAGGTTGATGTTCCGAAAGTGACAGATGTTAACATTGATTCTCTGCACGACTTCCTTTCCGTCCTTTACGAATTTTTAGGCACTTATATCCTGGTTTTGTTTTTCCTCATCTTTTTCTTCATCTTCAAAAAGTATGGCAGGGTGATTCGCAAACTACTCAAAACCTATCCTGCTTACAAATTCGTCGCCATTGCTCTGTTTTTCATGTTTACGTCGGGCGTGTTGTTCGATCTATACATTGTCTATCACCCTGTGATGGAAGAAGTCTACGAGATGAATGCGGCCATTTCGATGGTGTTTGCCGCGATTGCCATTGTTGCGTACAGCCGTACAGAACGGGCAAATTCATCTAGAAGCATGGGGAGTGTTTCTGAATCAACCGGAGCCAGTCGCAAGCTTTCGTCAAGAAATAAGTAAAGGTGCCATTGTTTGGATCGATGGGCTACCAGCGTCCAACCCCTTGTGGCTGAGTTGGCTGAGTATTACTTTTGGTAGTCCTCCCAGAAGTAAGGATTTTTGAGCGTGCGGATGTCACCCGTGCGCTCAAAAATCCTTACTTATTTACCCCTACCACTTTCGGCGCAATCGTCGCCAGGGAATTGCCGATCTGACCCAGGATTTACAAGCGGCCCTTGAAGCACTGCTTTTGGTAGACTAGCAGAGACAAAAAGGATATAAACCCCGTCCATTTTGGGATGTGGAGTTTTTCCAGGAGGATGTATTACAGTTTTCAAAATGGACGGGATCTAGAACATGCTAGAGAACTTCGATCTGGTTGGCAATTTGACTGAAGCGCAGATTCAAAAGGTAGAAAGCATTTGCGAATCCAGAACCTATAAGCAAGGAGAATTGATTTTCCAGGAAAGCGAACGCCCCAATAATATTTATTTTCTGGTATCAGGGGAAGTTTCGCTCAACAAAGTTGAGCCACAAACCGGGCACAATATCCAATTTAAAAGAATGAATTCGGGGCAGAGTTTTGGCGAGATGTCTTTCATGGATGGCTCACCGACGAGTTGTTCAGTGAAAGCGGAATCGGATGCTCATATTTATATTTTATCTAAACAAAAGTTGATTTCCAGCGTGCCAGATGCTTTAAAAATTATCACTTTAATGAGTACTGCCATTACCTATCAGGTGAATGAATATTTGCGTTACCTGAGCGATCGTTATGTGATTGGATTGCAGCAGCAAATTGAATCGCTGAAAGATTTTAATTACTTTTTACTCTTTATATTGGTGAGAATGCACCAGGTTAGTGCTGAAGAGGATGGTTAGAAGGAATGTTGGAAAATTTTGGCTTGTTGGTGAATCTGAATGAACTTCAGCGCCAGGAACTTGAGGATGTTTGCGATCGCAGAACCTACTATCAGGGAGATGTTCTGTTTCGGGAAGGAGACTATACCGATGATATTTACTTTCTGATTTCAGGACAAGTCGCACTATACAAAATCGAACCCAAAACTCAAAACGAGATTCAATTCAAAGAGATGGATGAAGGACAGAGTTTTGGCGAGATGTCGTTTGCGGATGGCTCCCCTAGAAGTTGTTCGATCAAAGCAGCTTCAGAAGAGGTAAAAGTCTTTGTTTTATCCAAGCAAAAACTCATTGCCTATGTTCCCGATTCAATTCCCATTTTGAATATCCTGAGTTCAACTATAAACAACCAGGTCAGCGACTATTTACGGTATTTGAGCAACCAACATACTTCAACGCTGCAACAAAAAATTGACGAGCTGAAAGTGCGGAATGCATTTGGCCATTTTTTCATGTTCTTGCTGATTTGCCTGTCTGCAATTACAGGTGTGAATGCACTGCTGAAAGATCTGTTTCCTGATGTTGATGTTTATTCAACATTGTTTAATGTGGTTTATATCATTGTTGTCATTTTGCTTCCTGTGGTTTTAGGACTGCAAAAGACACAACTTTCTTTCAAAAACATTGCCTTCACCACTCATAAATTAAACAAATCCTTGTTAGATGGGGTTATGTTTGGCTGCTTAGGAATTTTGATTACGTTTGGCACACTTTCATTGGTTGATACTATTCCGGCATTGGATAGCCTTGTTCCAGGTGAATCATTGGTTAAACGATTCTTAACCTGGTCGTTGACCGGGCCCAGAATGCTGATCTATTTCGTCAGTTGCTATTTGCAACAATTGATGCGGGCAGTGGTTCAAGTCACTCTGCAAAAATTCTTGTCCGATGAGAAAGGATTTTATTCCATTGCCCTCTGTGCGCTGATATTTGGCATGTGTCATGCGCCCTATGGGATCTATGGAATTATAATCACGTTAGTTGCAAGCTATATCTTTGGCCTGGTGTATTTGCGGACTTATAATCTGTTGGGCGTGACTTTATTTCATTTTGTCTTGGGCGCGATCGCAGTGAATATGAGGCTACTGTAGGAAGACACACGCCTAGAAGGTTAGTGCCTTGGGGAGGGACATCAGGGGGGCGAGTCGGTTTCAGGGTTGCCTTATTTTAGAGGATTGAGTTTGCTGCTGTATCATACAATCGAGAAGTAGAGTTAAGCCTGATTTAAACGACTATGTCTCTGGCTGTTTTAACCGATCCAACCCCCTTATTGATCGATCCTGACGGTGTTGTGCGTGTTGGCAAAACTCGCGTGACCCTTGATACGGTAGTGACAGCTTTTCTAGAAGGCGCTACGGCAGAAGAAATTGTTGAGCAATATCCCTCGCTCCAGCTGGCAGATATCTATTCGGTCATTGGCTACTATCTGCGACATCAGGCTGAGGTGGATCGTTATCTGACAAGCCGACAACAGCGTGCGGCTGCGGTGCGTCAAGAAAACGAACGTCGTTTCAATCCAATTGGCATCCGAGAGCGTTTGCTGGCAAGGAAATCTCAGCAAGGGTTGCGTTAACGTGCTGCGCTTTGTTGCGGATGAGAATTTCAATAATCAAATTGTGCGGGGTCTTCTGCGACGCAATCCTGAGCTTGACATTGTACGCGTGCAAGATGTGGGTCTGTCGCAAACAGACGATCGGATCATTTTGGAGTGGGCTGCGCAGCAGAATCGAGTGATGCTGACTCACGATGTAGAAACAATGACTCAGTATGCTTATGAACGCGTGCAGGCTGGCTTTGCGATGCCAGGAGTATTTGAGGTGAGTCGCAGGGTTTCTATCGGTCTGGCCATTGAGGAAATTCTGTTGATTGCTTCAGCTAGCATTGAAGGAGAATGGGAAGGACAGGTACTTTATCTACCGCTTCGCTAAAGGCTTAGGATTGTTTACTGAGGTTTGTTGTCATGCAATCAGGGGACTGTAAGGAACAAGAGTTAGCGCCCCTGAAGGGAGCGCTAACCTTCTAAGTTGTGTAAGCGATATGACTGCTGCTATCTTGCCGGATTGTGATCCAGTACAACGCGATAGGCTTGCATCTCGTTCGTCAGCAGATTGTGGCAAGCGCCCCACAGATACAGATGGAACTTGCAATACAACTCGCGGCCCCAACGGTCAACGATTTCTGTTTTGGCGGCCTCCAGGTTCTCAGCCCACCCCTTCATCGTCAAGTAGTAACTGTGGCGGTCATTATGAACGCCGATCAATTCCAAATTGCTGGTCTGCACCTCAGCGATCAAGTCGTGGATGCTCAGCGCCCAGTGGTTGCCTGGGAAGATATGACGGGTGATAAACGGACTGAAGGCAGCATTGAACTTTTCAGTGTCTGCACTCGCGTCTAAATATACTCGACCGCCCAGACGTAGCACTCGCTGGACGTGACGGATGACCCGACGATAATCGGGCAAATGTTCCATCACCCCTAAAATGACGACTGCATCATATTTCTTTTCAGGCAGGTGCTCGAAGAAATGTTGTTTAATCACCTGGCATGGCAGATTCTTCTGGTCAATTAAGCGAGAGATATAGCGGTAGGATTGCTCTGAAATTGTAATTGAAGTGACTTCAATACCCCGTTGCCCGGCATATTCAGTGAAAGATCCCCAACCCCCTCCAAGATCCAGGACGCGCATCCCTGGCTGAAGCTGACAGGATGCGATCGCAAAATCCAATTTACGACGCATTGCCGTTTCCAACGACTCATCATCCGATTCGAATACGCCCTGAGAATAGGCACGGGTCTCGTCCAGGAACAGCGTGTAGAAATCATCATCGTAATCGTAATGTGCCCCGATTGCTTTCTTGTCACTGCCCACCTGAGTGAACAGCTTGGGCTGCAAGAGCCGTTTCATAAAGGTGAAGAAGGGATGCCAGACCGGAACCGCACGTTTCAAATCGAGTACTTTCAACATGTCGCCTTCAAAGTCCAGATCGCCTAGCATATACGCTTCGCAAATCCTCAACTCATCCAGCGATCGCAGCTCGTCCAGCCCTCTCTTGTTAACAATACGCAAACAAAACTCTGGCGTTCCAGGGCCACCGAACTGATATTTACGATCGTCCCAGAACTCAACGGTAAAAGAACAGGCTGCATGCTGGCTCAATTTGCTGAACAACCCGCCTGCTGGAATGTCGCGAACGCTGTTCTCTTCATCCATATCCCCAGTCCCTAACGTTTGGATCGGGTATATAGTCTTAATAGTGGATTCTGAACTTCCCTGGATTGCTAACTTTTGCGTCACGTTGTCATCTCCTAATCTTGTCAATGAAAAAGGCCGTTCCTCTGCGATCTCGAAATTTCTAAGGCATGCTTTAACGCGATAAACTCATCATAATAGACGCTATAGGGAGCATGGCAATGGAGTTTTCGGCCATATTTCCATCCTGAGTTGCGATACCATAATAATGCTCTACATCACTGCAATAAAGTGTGATTCGCTTCTTATGGGAACAGTGTTTTGTCTCACTTTATCTCTTTAAGACGATTGTTAGCCTGACGAGCAATCGTAATATTGGATCCTTCGTTCGTCCAGATACCGCCTTCGAATAGAAAATATTGTTTCATAGATCGTTTTTTTGTGCTTGCGGATTCTAACCATATGCTCGCAAATCCTTATTGGTTTGCTGCTACTCAGGAGAAAATGGTGTCTCTGCAGAATAGTTCTGTATTGGGCAAGATTTTCTTGAGTACGTGGTGCGAATCGAATGTCGTAGTCGTAACTTTGTTTCATTTTAACTTTGGATCTATTGTCATCGATCTGGTATTACTTTAACGCCAAAAATATAATCGCAAAGTAGTAACGTTCTCTAGAAAAATTAGCATTCAATGTAACAGTGCTTTACCGAAAATTGAGCGCATTGGGTTCTGCGATCGCACAACCCACCAACGCAGAATTGTGCAGATGGGAGAATTTCCAGTTGAGAACCTCACATTGCGTTTAAGATCTAGTCAGGGTTAAGGTCTCATTTTCCAGCAAGATAGTTTAAAGATAACCTTGTACTATTTAAGAGCGTTTCTGGATTGTGTAGTGTGCGATCGCGGCAGCAACCAAAGCAATTTTCTCAAACTGTCACGATTGTCTTGGGCAAACCCATTTGCAAAGCAAATGTTCTAACCTTCCAATCCTTAAACTCTCAAATCAATTCCCAAAAGCCAGAGATCCGCTAAGATAGCAAGGCGCAATCTTAGCATGAAAAAACTATCCATCTCGAAACAAGGCATTTCCTGTGGAAAAAGCCATGATTTTCAAGATGGACACAACCTACAAATCATCGTGTCGGGAAACACCGGTGCAAGTCCGGGGCTGTGCCGCAGCTGTAAGCCAGGCGAGCGATCCCTCCCTGTAAGCCAGAATGCCGACCAAATCCCCTTCAGTTTGCGATTGGGAATTTTACTCGCTCAAAAGCGACCCATCTCAACCTGCTGGGTCATTGCTCAAACTACTTCCTGCGTTGCACAGGAAAGGAGTCCTTAACATAATGCTCGCGACCAAACCGCTGAAGTCTGCCATCTTTCAAGATCGCTTTGCCCCGGCACCTTCCCTGCCGTCTCTGCCTCTCCAACGTCCGCTACTCATGATTGGTCACGGTACCCGAGATGAAGGTGGGAGGCAAAGTTTTCTGGATTTTGCCACCGCTTACGAAACTTTAGATCCATCGCGTCCGGTCGTTCCCTGTTTTCTAGAACTCACAGGTCCCACTATTCAAGATGGAGTCGATCGTTGTGTTGAGGAAGGTTACACCCATCTTTCTGCCTTGCCAATCCTGCTGTTTGCAGCCCGTCACAACAAATTTGATGTGACCAACGAACTCGATCGGGCCCGGCAACGCCATCCCCAGGTGCAATTTCATTACGGTCGTCACTTTGGCATCACGCCAGAGATTGTCGATCTCTGGCGATCGCGGCTGGCGATTTTGGACGAACCTCAGTGGAATCCCTTAGGAATTCCCCGTTCTGAAACGGTCATCCTGTTTGTGGGCCGTGGCTCCAGCGATCCCGATGCCAATGGAGATGTCTTCAAGCTAGCCCGAATTCTCTGGGAAGGGAGTGGCTACGCTACCACCGAAGTCTGCTTCATCGGCATTACACATCCTCGTTTGGAAGAAGGACTTCGCCGCGCTCGCCTGTATTGTCCCAAGCGGATTGTGGTGCTTCCCTATTTTTTGTTTACTGGAGTACTGGTCAAGAAGATTGTCGAGCGAGCGGTTCAACATCAAGCACAATATCCCGACATTGCCTTGAGTTGTTTACCAGAGATGGGAGTGCATCCCCAATTGTTGTCAGTGTTGCGGCGGCGGGAAATTGAGACCCAGCTGGATCAGGTGAAGATGAATTGCGAAATGTGTAAGTTTCGTCTGGCAGCACCAGCAGATGGCAGTTCCGCTCATCATCATGGACATCATCATGGACATCACCATAGCCATCATCATTCCGGCCAGCCTGAAACGACCCCGGCGGATCGGGTAGCAGATCCCTATGCTGACCCAGAACAGTACCATAAACGGATCTGGCAAGCACCCTGATAGGTCATCAGGCAAAATTCAAAATTGTTAATTCAAAAACATGAACTGCAGATACGCGTTCAGCGCCACATAGCTTTTCGATTCTGAATTTTGGATTTTGAATCAATACTTTTGAGTTTTTCCCTTTAAGGGAAATTGCCAATGAAAAACCCGGCAAATGCCGGGTAGCGGAGTAGTCTATCAGTGAATCTACTGCTATTCTAATCCGGAACAGAGGAAATGACAGTGTTTTTACTGCATCTTTACAAAAGAAATATAATTGGCGTTCTGACAAACTCCCCCTAAAAGTGTCTAAGAACTAGGCTAGGAAAAGGTTTCAGGGGTTTTGTTTCGTTTAAAAATGTGTGAAGGAGGTTAATTTTTTTGTCTTGGGAAAATAATTATTTCGAATTGTTTTGCCCCTACCATTCTCTTCATGGCTTGATAAGGTGGGCATCCTCGCAAAGGGAAGCATCTTTATCAAATGGTATTTTTGCCAATGGAGAACTGCTCCTGACGAGTTCTATATCAATTCTCAGGCTAGTGAGGTATGGAAATGTTCCCCTGCCGAGGGCAGGGGAACATTTCCATGTACTTCAGTCGCACGGGAACCGCTATATGCAAGAGACAAAAATGGGGGTTGAGAAAAGTTCAGATACTGTACCTGAGGATTCGAGCGGGATATTTATTGCCAGGGTAATATTGCCAGGACTCAATTGATGATAATGAATTGTCGAGGAAACATGAAGTTTATTAATCGATAAATCCGTTTCTAATGTCGTCTATGTAAGCTTGCAGAAGGGACTGGAACAATATGCTCGTGGATAGTCGCTTCGAAGGCAGCAGACACTCCATTCAATTCGTTTGGCTTGAAAACTGGAGTTTCGCAAAAAGAAAACATTCGTTTTGGGTGCGATCGCGGCTTTAATATTTTCTATCCTGGCATCTACTTTTTTGCTATCAGGAAATAACAAAATCGCCAGTGGGCGAGATCGAGCCGACCTATTTTTGCCAGTAATCCGGTGTAGTCTAACAAAGCATCTGATTGGTGTTGGACTATCCCGATCCCCATCGTCTTCTGGCTTAAGGAGTCTGACTGTGGCCAATAGTGAATATCTTGAAAAATTGAAACAGGGTGCTGCAAGGTGGAATCAATATAGGAGGGAATGCAATTGTTCAGACCTGAATCTTAGAGGCGCAAACCTGAGTGAAATCAATCTGAGCAAAGTAGATCTGCGGGGTGCAGATCTGCGAGGTGCGTATCTGAAAGGAACTGTGTTGGTGGGGGCTTCTCTCAATGCGGCGAATCTAAGTGAAGCCTACTTAAAAGATGCCAACCTTACAGGTGCCTATCTGAATAAAGCCAATCTCAGCATGGCCAGTTTCAATATGGCAAATCTAAGCTTGACCACGTTGCGAGAAGCCAATCTTCAAGGAGCATATCTGAGAGGTGCAAATCTGAGTAAAGCCAACCTCAAGGGAGCAAATCTACAATATGCCGATCTCAAAGGTGCAAATCTTGAGGAGGTGTACTTAATGGAAGCCGATTTAAGCAAAGCAAAATTCAACTTATGCAACTTGAATGGAGCAGACTTAAGCAAAGTTCAAGCATTTGGGACAAACTTTACCTCAGCTCAGTTCACAGGTACCTGCGTAAAAGATTGGGAAATTGACAGTACAACAAAATTTGGTTGGACTGTTTGCGATTATGTTTACCTAGAGCACCGCAAACAATGTCGTTACCCTGACAGAGGCACCTTTCCTGCAGGGGAATTTGCGCAGTTGTTCGAAAATGTCAGAGCTGCTGCTGAATAATCTGCGTTGTTTCCGGACAAATACAACAGCGAATGTAAGCCTTAATAAATATTTAATTTTTCCCTGGGAGTCTCTGAAGGGCCAGAGCGTGCCATTCCACAACCTCTTTCAAGATGCAACAGTTACAGAGTACCGATAGAATGCGACCCAATTGACTGTTGACCAACTGTCTCAACCTTGATTTCCATATCGTTTTCTACGGAGGCTTTTTGTGGCAAATAGTCAGCATCTTCTATTGCTTAAACAAGGGGTCACGAGCTGGAACAAGCACTGGAAAAAAGCAATCACGGAAGCAACTGCTGACCCCAGTCGAATCGACCTCAGCAGTGCTGATTTGCGTGGGCTTGACCTTAGCGGCATTGACCTCAGCGGCGAAATCTGAGGGGTGCTTACCTGGAAGGAACCAACTTTGCCAGTGCAGCTCTGAGTGAAGTTGATTTAACCCAGGCTTGCGCAATGAATGCCAACTTCAGTCAGGCCGATCTGACTGGCGCTTATCTTTATCAGGCCAGCTTTAGTCTGGCTAATTTTCAACAGGCCGATCTCAGATGGGGCGATCTCAGGCAGGCCGATCTCATGAAGTCCGATCTGAGCAGGGCCAATCTTCGGGGAGCAAAACTCAATGAGGCCAATCTTAGAGAATCGCATCTACAAGAAACAAACCTCAGTAAAGCCAATATTAATGAAGCTGACTTTCAATGGGCTAACCTCAATCGGGCCGATCTGAGTAATGTGCAAGCCCTGGGAACTAATTTTATGGCAGCTTCTTTTACTGGCACCTGTGTAGAGAATTGGCTCATTGACAACAGGACGCAATTTGGCTCGACATCATGTCGCTATGTGTATGTTGAGAATGGTCAAAGCGGGCGCTATCCAAAGACAGGAAACTTTCCATTAGGAGAGTTTGCAAAGTTATTAACCAACACAAGAGTTGCAGCGATTTAGCAATCTGATCCAATTCAATGCGTTCCAGAATACTTCATGAAGGGTTGAATGCGTAATATCTCTGATGTAATTGAGGAGAATACCGAAATAGGACTGGACAAACGCCCTTTTCTGCTTTAGGATTTAGTGGAATCACTGAAAGTAGAATAACTACCCGGTTATTAGGGGTGTAGCTGATTGTGCCCGGCAAGGTAGCCGGGCTTTTTGTTGGGCAATTGTGTTGTCATAAGGCTTGGAGGGTTATTTTGCAAGCCTTATAAACCAAGGCTTGCAAAATAACCTCTGCTTCAACACCCCCTGCTTCAAAGAGATGGGGCTTAGCGTCCCCTTCGAGGGCGCTAAACTGCCAAGCCATATTGTCAATATTGATGAGACTGAACGCACAAAATAGCCCTACCAGCTAAAACTGGCAGGGCTAAATAATTATCAGGGTGCATTTACTCTTATCAGAATAGCATGGAGTGAGGGCTGTGACCCCTCACTCCATGCTGTTGTTCTAATTTATGGCCAAAAAGTGTGGGTCAGAGAAGGAAAAATAAGGTTTAGGAGGCTGTATTGTATGGAGAATGATGGGTCTAATCTGTAGCTGTTTGTCTCATAGGCGTCCCATGCACAAAGGGATGGATTGAATGTGTTGTTCTAGAGGATTCTGGTTTGAATCCTGTTGAATTCTTAAGTCAATTCTAAATTGCTCTCTGAGAGGAACCAGGTGGCGATACTATCCAAATAATGTAGGCAGCATTACATTTTTTTATGGAGCCAGATTCTCTACCCACAGAGGTAATTCTCACTCATCCCCGTCAATCCCTAGGCCATGTTCGACTCGATTGGCAACCTCAACCCGGCACTTATCTCGATTTGGGAGGCAGAACTTATGCTGTTCTGGAGCGTCGGCATCGTTATAAGCTGCGGTCGGGGCGTTACCGGCTTTACAAAATTGCCCTTTATGTGCAATCAGCCCAGCGGCCCAGCGAGCGCAGTTTAATTGAAGGGCGTTGGGTTTTAGGAAATGCGGAGTGCCGTTTCAATGCCAGGTCTGAGTTACTCCGTTGTGCAGTGAATCCAGAAGGACCTTGCGATCGCTGTCGTTTCTTCGAACCGCTGGAATCACCATTAGAAGCCTAGAGATAGGGGCATTCGAATGCCTTCCCCTGTGCAACTCCCTATCAGAATTCTGCAACCTTTCGATCAATAGGTATTGGTAATTCTTAACAAATCCTCAATCGCTGCAGGGAGAAAATGAGATCTGTTAGCCCAATAGTGCTCTTGTTTCAGTGGTTATGGCTGACTATGCCCAATTACCTCACCGATGGTCAAGCGGCTACCATTGGCAAAATCTTTTCCGGATTGGGACTTTTTGCCTGCTAATTGGAGCGATCGCAAGAGCAAGAGACCATTGCCGGTCTGGACGATCGGACCGTGTTTTTTGTCTAGCCCGACCACTTCGCCTGGGCGAGCAGATTGGGCTTTAGTCCACCATTGCGGCCAATGGTGTTCCAGGTGCTGAAATTCAGTTGGCAGGTGCGGCCAATAGTCAGGCCCAATAGGGAGGGTGGCAGTCAGTTTGAGGGGTGTGCCGCGAAAGGTGGTGTTGCAGTTGGGATAGAAGCCTCGGATCTGATTGTGGAGCGCGATCGCAGAGCAGGACCAGTCAATCAAATAGTCATTCTTTTGAATCAAAGGCGCATAAGTGGCTTGAGAACTCTCTTGAGCAATCGGTTGAACATCACTATGCTCTCGGTGCCAGAGTGTCTTGACCAACAGATCTGCACCAATATTGGCTAATCGCCCAGCCATGTCGCTGGCATTATCTAGCAACCCAATAGGACTCTCCGTTTTCAGGAGCATGGGGCCCGTATCCATTCCCGCATCCATCAGCATAGTAGTGATGCCTGTGCTGACATCGCCATGATAAAGACTCCATTGGATTGGAGCTGCTCCCCGGTACTGGGGCAGCAACGACCCATGAACATTAACACACCCCAACCGGGGTAAATCGAGAATCCTCTGGGGCAAGATTTGGCCATATGCGACTACTACAAATGCATCTGCGCTTGCTTGTTGCAATTGGGCTAGGATTTCTCGATCCCGCTTCACGCGCCGGGGTTGCCAGACCGGCAGGTGGTGCGCTAGCGCTACTGCTTTGATAGGAGACGGAATTAATTTATTGCCTCGCCCTCGACGTTTATCCGGTTGAGTCACGACAGCCAGGACATCAAAATCAGGATCGTTCAGCAAACGTTCCAAACTCGGTACAGCGAATTGTGGGGTTCCAAAGAAAATTATGTTCATTGTTCATTGCTTTTTGTTCATTGTTCATTGTTCGTTGTTCATTGTTCGTTGTTTGTTGTTCGTTGTTCGTTGTTTGTTGTTCGTTGTTCGTTGTTCGTCGTTCGTTGTTTATTGCCATTGCAACCTAACGATGAATTCTCAACCCTCAACTCTCAACCATGAACCCTCAAAATATGAGCCATCAACCATGAACCATGAACCCTCAACCATGAACCCTCAACCCTGAACAAATTAGGGATCGATACCAATTTCAATCCGGCGGTTGCGTTGGCGGTGACTGGCGGTGGCATTCTCAACTAAGGGACGAGTTTCACCGTAACCAACGACAACCCAATGGAATTGAGTCTCTAATCGAGCAGACAGGTACTGTTGAATGAGCTGCGCTCGCTGAAATGAGAGCGCTAGATTTGCAGCCGCATCGCCGTCACTATCTGTATGAGCAGCAATGCGGATGGCTGCCCCCTGATAGCCTGTGAGTTCGGCAACCACTGGGTTCAAAATTGTGCTTGCATTCTGGCCCAGCTCAGTCTGCTGCCCCTGAAATAGAATATCGTTGGGCAGAGTAATAATAAATTGATTGGTTTGTAGTGTCCTTGCGGCAACGGGTTGACCTGCGATCGCAGCATCCCCAACATTGTTCCCAGACCCAACAGCGAGCTGTTGAGCCAAACTCTGAAGTCGAGCTTCAATCGGATCGCTGGGTTGAGGCTGACCGACTTGAGCTTCCAGGGCAGTCGTGCGATCGCGCAATGCTTTCAATTCGCCTTGCAATTGTTGCAATTCCACCTGCAATGCTTGATTCTGGGCTGAAGACACCTCACCCACAACCCGATCCCCAGATTGTCGGCCAGCCCCATCCTTGCTACCGTAGGCTACCGGTTTCTCTGGGGAAGAAGCTTCAATGCCGCTGAATCGCTGCGGCATCTCCCTGGCCCACCATGGTCTGCTAGGTGTAGGATGCGGATAAACTGTCGCCACCCCAATTCCCGCCACCGCCGCCAACCCTGCACCCATAACTAATAGGAATAGCCGCAAGCAGAGTGTCCCCATCCATTGCCCTTTCCCAGGGGAAGCAAGCAAAGACATTGTCTGTTGGCTAGAGTCGTTATTACTTGAGGACATGGTTGCGAGTTCCTCCGCGATCGCATCCGGATATTGAACCATTAAACCAGTAAGGTTTGAATATAGCAGTTTTCAGTTGAATTCAGGACGCAGCTTTAAAACAGACTCGCATTGTCAAGTTAATTTAGAGCGCCTGTACTGACTCCGGCGACAAACTGCCAACCCCATGCCCGGCACCATTACCCAAAAGCGCCATCATCCAGATCCTCTGAAAAGATTGCGCTACATTAAGTCTCTTAAACACTTTAATGAATTTGTTCCTTCAAGCAATATCCATTGCTATACATAGAGAAGGCAGATGATTTAATGGCAATGTTGCACTATTCCCCAATATTGTTCCTACCCTCGACAAAACAGCACAGCAATCTTACCAGTGGCGTTCAAAGCCAGAGTTGCTTGCTGACGGGTTCCTTTCACAATCCAACCATACCCACGCCCAGGCTACCGATCGACTCTCCCTCAGTCGCAGACCCCAAGGAGAAAGTGTAGCTGTCGATAGTCGGATGGAGCGCGGTGGACTGTTGCCCGACAGCGATCCCATTTGACCCCTAGCAAGCGTCTGAACTGCACAAAAACTGCAGTCGGATTATCCGCTTTCACGTAGCGCTAAAAGCCTGAGCTGCGCGGGCGAGATACCCGCGAAAAACACCCCTGAAAAGTACCCCCGAGAGTAAGATTGCTTGCTCGACTGCCCTGTTGCCACAAACCGTAAAACTCAATCTACCGATGACTGCTGTAAATACCCCCTCCGCGCCCAACATGAGCCAAGCCTCCGTTCAAATCGACCCGCTCAACAGCTCCCATCCCGTCCCGTGGAACTGGATCCTGGCCACCCAAGCAGCAGCCGAACCCACCCAGGCCCCCCAAATGCGATACTATCGCAGTCAATCCCTCCTATCGCCTGACGGTCAATACGCTGCCTACAGTCGCATCCAGATGCAAGTCCACACGAACATGCTTCAAAGTTGGGTCAGCAGCATATTATTCGTGGAAAATTTGAGAACTGGCGACTTGCAAGCAATTACCGCTTCTTCGCCGCTCGCGGATAACCCATTTGCCTCAGAAGTCGAGCGGGACAAAGCCGGGTCAGTGGCAATTTTGATCCCAATTTCCTGGTCGGAACAAGGAAACAGCCTCCTGGCCCGAGAATTCGAATCGATCTTTGGCTCAGATCTCGCCTCCGATTACGCCGTCATCTGGAACTATCAACTGAATCGAACCAACACCGTTGCTCCCAACCGCGTCCACTACACCAACGCCATTTTGTTGGGGTGGAGTCAGACCTACCCAGAGCGAGTCTTGTTCCAGGCCGGCAACCTGGGTGAGGAAAACTGGCCATTGTTGGCAGTCGATCCCTCAGGCCACACCGTCACCGCCTCCGGCGATCGTCCCCTGCAGTTCGGCCAAACCCTGAACCATGTTTGGGCAGGCCCTCAGACCCTCTGTCGTTAATAGACCCACACAACCCAGGGGGTGTTGGTCATCCAAAAGACAACTTGCAACCTGGCTCAAGTTACAAGCCATACACTGATGAACCGCTGCCGCGAACGAAGTGCAGGACCAGTATGTCTTATTCAACGCCATCGTGCGTTGACCCAACCAAAATCCCGCAAAGTCGTATCCGCACTTCTGTCCCAGCGACAATCTCGAATGAAACCAGATCAGACCAGCCCAATAGCGTGATGCGATGGCCCGCGACAAAAGCACGATTGAGAGTGATGCTATAGCTGCTCTGGGCAGGTGGGCAGGCACGCAGAAGATGCCAAATTAAGGAGATGCAGGGTTTTCTCATCAGCTCTGGCAGGGCCACAGGCGGACCGAGG